>Ga0209491_10004166_pt1 | contig 22663 bp, 22 predicted proteins | sample BON02_FD_187213 | JGI IMG/M metagenome (GOLD analysis project Ga0209491, IMG submission 187213) | Freshwater microbial communities from Lake Bonney liftoff mats and glacier meltwater in Antarctica - BON-02 (SPAdes) (version 2) | ecosystem: Environmental > Aquatic > Freshwater > Ice > Glacier... | reverse complement strand
CGCCAGATCACACGATGAGGCAGCGGCGGAGGAGTTGGCGGTGCAGGCACTCGCGATCCTCGGGATGCCCACCGATCCGGCGGGTTTGTCGGAGCTACGGAAGGGTGATTGGCGCAAGGTGCTGGTTATCCAAAGGGACAGACCAGATGCATAAAGTTCTCGACTACTTGGATTTCGGGGTGCAATGTCAGTCCGATGAGACGAGCAAGATTTTTGAGTCCGTGGCGGAATTCGTTTGAGAAGCCCGTAATATACCATCTCGTTTCAAGAATCGTGGAGAGGAGATTTGCTCTGGGGATTGAGGAAAAGGAGCGTTTTAGGACTTTGATGCGGATGATGGAGAAGTTCACGGGATGCCGGGTTCTCTCTTACTGCCTGATGTGCAATCACATACACATTCTTCTGGAAGTTCCTCCGATGGCCGTGGATGGGATTTCCGATGCGGAGCTTTTGGAGCGGCTCGCAGTCCTCTACGGGGAGGCATTTGTGGCGGATGTGGCCGGGCAGCTTGAGTCTGCGAGGACCGAGGGCGGGCATGAAGGCGGAAATCCCGAGCGGGTTGCGGAAATCAAGGAACGGTTCACCTACCGGATGCATGATCTGGGGCAGTTTATGAAAGGCTTACTCCAGCGTTTTACGCAGTGGTTCAATGCCCGTCACAAGCGGACGGGAACGCTTTGGGAGCAACGGTTTAAGAGTGTGATTGTGGAAAGCGGGAGGGCGGCGCGGACGATGGCGGCCTACATTGATCTCAATCCGGTGCGTGCGGGGATGGTGGAAGATCCGGCGGATTATCGCTGGAGCAGCTATGGGGAGGCGGTGGGCGGTGGGAGGAAAGGAAATGGCAAGAAGGCGCGCGAAGGATTGGTGAGGGCGATCACTTCTGATACGGATGCGGGGTTCGATGCTGCCCAGTGGTATCTTGCTTCGCGGCGTTACCGGCGGTTGATGGGCATCGCGTTGGAGAGGAAAACGCTCAATGCGAATGTGGAAGTTTCTGGGAAAATGAGGATTACTAGGAATGATGAGGAAGCCTTGGAAAGCGGGGACAATCAAACTGTCCTGCCGGAGCTGAACATGGCGAAGATGCTGCGTTGCCGGGTGCGGTATTTCACGGACGGGGCGGTGATAGGGAGCCGGGAGTTTGTGGATGGAGCTTTTGCAGGGGCGCGGGAGAGATTTTCGGAAAAGAGGAAGGACGGCGCCAGACGGCTGCGGGGGAATGCGAAGGCGGCGTCGGGAGTGCTGTGGAGCCTGAGAGCTTTGCGGGTGCGGGTTTAGTGTGCAGAATACACGGGAAATATTATTTACGAGTCCTTTCGGATTGATATTCGAAAGGGAGAATTTCTGAAAATCGAGCGCTCAATTCTTCGGCGTGAGCAGCTTTGCGCCAGACGGGCGAGGGAGTCCGCCGTTGGTGGCGAGTTGGGTGGCTTGTTCGTGTAAGATCTCGGCGCTTTCCTCAACCAGCCACTGATGGCGGTCGCGGGTGTAGTTGCCGGTTCCCTCTTCGTATTGTTGGATGAACAGGGCGTAGACCACGGGGCCAAGCTCGCGGATCAGGATGCCTTTGGCTTTCTGGTTGAGTGCGGCGGTGAGTGTCATGGCAGTGAAGCGATGTCGATTTGTGGGCTTTCAATCCAGCCAGTTTCGGCATCGTCATCCCATGGAAGCACCAGCCAGGATGCGAATACCTCCACCTGCGTGACAAGCCGCTGATAGGTGGCGATTTGGGTTCGTGGATCGCTTCACCGACGGATTTCGGCGAGCCAGCCGCGCAATGATTCCTCGACAGTGATCGCTGTAACGGCTGCATCTCCATCCACAGCGTCGAGCGCCTGAAGCAATCTTAGACCCGCAGCAGTGCGGTAGGTCAATTCGGTGACATAATTGGTATCCAGGACGAACATGCGCATCAGTCTTTGTTCGCCTGCTCCCGCCACTCACGTCCCAGTTTTTCCGCACTGCGGGAGATTTCGTCATCGGGAATTGTGCCGACCGTTTGGAGCCATGCCTTGATTCTCGGTTTAAGGTCGAGAACCGCGTGTTTCAGCTCGTAGAACGCGCGCTCGATAAAGGTCAAACGTTCTTCCACGGTTGCTGTTTTCATGACGTGAGATTAGCGTTGGACAGGCGTTTTGCTAAAGATGGATGTCGAATGGACTCAGGGGAGGGAGTGGGTGAAGGGTAAAAGCTGAGAGGCTGAGAATCTGAAAGCGGAATGAGTGGTAGCGAATAAAACTTAAATGCGAAGCCTGTTGGTTTGGGCGAAAGCCATTGGAGTAAAACGCTGATATGAAGAGTAAGAGGGGGAGACCGTCAACTTGGGAAGTGAGATGGGTTCAGCGGGGTAGGCTTGGTGTCTTTCCGCTCAGGGTTTGGCCTGGGTTGCTTCATAGGCACGGATCTCGGCGCAGAGTTCCTACATCATTCCCTGATCGGTCTGACTTTGGCGGGCGGCGGTGTAGTCGCCGGAGCCTTTTTCGAGCAAACGCAGGAAGCGTATGGAATCCACGGGGCCGAGTTGATCTGCAAGGATGGCGACACCTCGGCGGTAGAGGTCGATTGGATTGGTAAATGGCATAGAGCTCGGCAAGGTGAAAAAATTTAGCATGACCCTCTGTTCGCGCAGAAGGAGGCTGCGTTGTTCTGCTTGGAGAGCGATAGGTCTATAGGTGGCGGACGAGAAGAGAATTGCGTGTCTGGATGTTTAGCTCGGGTGCTGGGCAGCAGGATGCAGTCCCTCCTTGTTAGAGAAGCCGGCCTCCATTTTTTCCTCCGCCGGGGCCGAGCTGGATGAGGTGGTCGGCGGTGGCGATGACGTCTGGGTGGTGTTCGATGATGAGGATGGAGTGGCCGGCATCGCGGAGGCGGAAGATGGCTTTGAGGAGCTTTTCGACGTCGCCGAAGTGGAGGCCGGTGGTGGGCTCGTCAAAGAGGTAGAGGGTGTGGGGGGAGGTGGATTTGGAGATTTCGAGGGCGACTTTGAGGCGTTGGGCTTCGCCGCCGGAGAGGGTGTTTCCGGCTTGGCCGAGAGAGAGGTAGCCGAGGCCTAGCTCGTCCATGGTATGGAGGGGGCGGTAAAGTTTTGGGATGGGGCGGAAGTGAGCTTTTGCTTCGGCGACGGACATTTCTAAAATAGCGGCGATGGATTTTCCTTTGTAGGTGATTTCGAGGGTTTCGCGGTTGAAACGTTTACCGAGGCAGGCGGGGCACTCTGTCCATGCGTCGGGGAGGAAGTGCATCTCGATCTTGAGTTTGCCGTTGCCCTGGCAGCGCTCGCAGCGGCCGCCTTTGGCGTTGAAGGAGAAACGGCCTTTGCCGTAGCCGCGTTGCTTGGAGAGAGGGAGTTTTGCGAAGAGATCGCGAATGAGGTCGAAGGCGCCGATGAAGGTGGCGGGATTCGAGCGTGGGGAGCGGCCGATGGCGGATTGATCGACGAGGACGAATTTTTCGATGGATTCAATACCGGTGATGGAGTCGTGCTCACCGGGTTCTTGCTTGGAGTTGTGAAAATGTTTCCCGAGAGCTTTTGCTAGGATGTCGTTGGTGAGGGTGGATTTTCCGGAGCCCGAGGGGCCGGAGAGCACGACGACTTGGTGGAGTGGGATTTCTACAGTGAGATTCTGGAGGTTGTGCTCTCTGGCGCCCGTTATCGTAATTTTGGATTTTGGATTTTTGATTTTGAATTTTGGAGGGGAGAAGCGGGGGATTTCTCCTCGGAGCCATTGGCCGGTGGGGCTGGAGATGGTGAGCGGGTCGCCTTCCGCCAATATTTCGCCGCCTTGCGGTCCGGCTCCGGGGCCCATGTCGATGAGGTGGTCGGCGGCGCGGATGATGTCTTCGTCGTGTTCTACTACGACCACCGTATTTCCTATGTCGCGGAGGCGGGTGATGGCGGCGATGAGGCGGGCGGTGTCGGAGGAATGCAGGCCGATGGAGGGTTCGTCGAGCACGTAGATGACCCCGGAGAGGCCGGCACCGAGCTGGGTGGCGAGCTTGATGCGTTGGACTTCGCCGCCGGAAAGGGTGCCGGAGGAGCGGTCGAGGGTGAGGTAATCGAGGCCGACGTCTTCGAGGAAGGTGAGGCGTTTTTCGACTTCGGCGGCGAGGTCGGAGATGGGTGGTGGGCTGGTTTTTAGGGAGGAGATCCAGGTTTTGGCTTCGGAGATGCCGAGTTGGCAGAATTGCATGATGCCGAGAGCAGTGCCGAGTGCCGAGTTAGCAGTGATCAGTGGAAGACTTGGGTTTTGCTGCCGCTTGGAAGGACGGCTTTCCGTGGGCTGCGGACTAAAGTCCGCGCTCCTTACTTTTACGGACTGAATCTCTTTTTTTAGGCGGAGGTGGTTGCAGGTTTTGCAGCCAAGGCCTTCGCAGTCTGGGCAGGCGCCTTCGAGGGTGTTGAAGGAGAAATGGCGGGGGGTGAGGTTGCCGAAGATTTCGCCGGTGCGGGGGTTGCGGTAGGAGGTTTGGAAGGTGAGCTCGCGGTAAGCGGGTTCTCCGGTTTTTTGTAAAAGGACTTTGGCTTCGGCCCCGCAGAGGCGTAGGGCGAGCTCGATGGAGTCTGCTAGGCGGGCGGCTATGCCTTCGCGGATGACGAGGCGGTCGATGACGATCTCGATTTTGTGGGAGGCGTTTTCATGGAAAGTGACTTCGGTGATTTCCTTGATCTCCCCGTCGATGCGAATGCGGATGAAGCCTTGGCGCTGGAGATCGCCGAGGAGGCGTTCGGGATCGGCGGTCTCTTCTTCGGGGACGGCGGCGAGGATGATGAGTTTTGAACCTTCGGGTTGGGAGGAGAGTTCGGTGATGATTTCCGAGGGGCCCATGCGGGTCATGGGCTCGCCGGTTTCGGGATCGTGGGGGATGCCGGCGGCTGCCCAGATGATGCGGAGGTAATCGTAGATCTCGGTTGCGGAGGCGACGGTGGAGCGTGGCGAGAGGCCGCCGACGCGTTGTTCGATGGCGATGGCGGGGTTGAGTCCTTCGATGGAATCGACATCGGGTTTCTCTAACTGGGAGAGAAATTGGCGGGCGTAGACGGAGAGGGATTCGACGTAGCGGCGCTGCCCTTCCGCGTAGAGTGTATCGAAGGCGAGTGAGGATTTTCCTGAGCCCGAGGGACCGGTAATGACGGTGAATTTACCCTTCGGGATGGCGACTGTGAGGTTTTTTAGGTGATGCTGGCGGGCACCGCGTATCGTCACTTCGTTCATAACTTTCAAATTTTAAATTCTAAACTCTAAGGAAGACGGGTGCTATGTGTTCCATTTGAGTATGAGCGGGCGGCTGAATATGGCGATGCGGAGTACCAGGTGGCTTGGAATCCAAGTTTGCTTTTTCCCGTCAGGCATCGAGGTGAGGGTAATGACTGAGGAAGCGGTAAACCAGTTCGGAGATGGGTTTTGAAACATCCAGCTTGAGGGCATCATCCGGCGGTTCCAAGGTTTCGAGTTGTGAGGCTAGCAGGGACGGGGGCATGAAATGCTCGCCGGATGCGTAGCGTTCGGTGATGCGCTGGCGGAGGGTTTCGCGGGTGACGGTGAGGAATAGGAAGGCGAGGTCAGAGTGTTTCGAGCGGAGAATTTCGCGGTATGATTTCTTGAGAGCTGAGCAGGCGATGAAGGTGGGTTTTGGTTCCCTCGCGCGGTCGGCGACGAGATCTGCGAGGGTCTCTAACCACTCGTGACGATCTGAATCGGTTAGGGAATTTCCCTCTGCCATTTTCTGCCGATTGGATTCGGGATGGAAATCGTCGCCATCGTAGAAGCTTCCGGCTGTTGCCTCTGCAAGCGCTTTCCCTAGTGTGGTTTTACCCGTGGCAGCGACGCCCATGAGGATGAAAATGGTGGGCGCGGAGTTCATTATGGCATACCGAGTATCAATAATGCGCTCGCTCCACCCTCACCTGTGTCGACGTTGATATGGCGGTCGAAGGTTGCAAAGCGGCCACCTTTTGCTGCTGCAAGTGCGAGGAGATAGCAATCGGTAAGCTGTGAGGTGGACGGCAAGGTGGGAGTCATCCGACCATCTGCGAGACTGATATCGTCCGACCAGAACCGGTATCCCGGAGCGGCCAGAAGGCTTTTCAAGACGCGGCGTGCCTCTTCCGGAGAGCCGGGCCCGTTCGGGTATTTCGGATTTCCAAAGATACGGAGAAATCCGTTTTCCGTCAGGGGACAGGTCGCCCAACCATCCCGGACGGCGGTGTTTTCGAAAAAGCGCAACGCAAGCTCCCCGTGGACGTGGTATGTATCCGCCAAGGCGATCAGGACGTTAACATCAAGGAGATGGATCATGCTTTGCCCCGAAGTTCGATCGCTTTGCTCAGCTCATCTTCATCCGCCTCGTTCGCGAGATCCTGGATCTCCTGTTCCGTCACGGGCCTGCGGCCCTCCTTCTTCAGTCGCAGAATTCCGAACGGGCCGATTTCGTAGCGCTCCGAGCCAGCTGCGCCGAGCTCGTTAGTAGGCATGATTTCCCGCCGCAGGGCATGGGTGACCATGTCCTTGAGAGTCATCCGGCGCCGGGCAGCCACGGCTTTCGCCTCGATGAGAAGATCATCTGGTAGATCCAGTGTTGTTTTCATAGCAAGGCAAGCCTACAGGAATATGTGTGAATGGCAAGCTATTGGGGTGATGTGGCATACAGAGTTAGGAAGCTCTAAAATGGAGCGGGTTTTCGCTTGGCATCGCTGCTGATTTCCCAATGGATGTGGCATGCTTCGCTCTCTCCATTTCAAAGGATACCGCTCGCTGCGTGATTTTCGCATGAAGCTTGGGAAGGTGACGGTGGTTACCGGGGAAAACGGGGTCGGGAAATCCAACGTGTATCGGGCGCTTGAAATGGTGCAGAGGATGGCACAGGGGCGGTTTGCAGCGGCCGTTGCGGGTGAGGGAGGTTTGCCGAGTATGCTCTGGGCGGGTGAGCTGAAGAAGAGTGAGAAGCGGCGCGTTTCATGGATCGTCGATCACGAAGATTTCCATCTGGAAATGGAATGCGGGATGATCTCTGCGACTCCCAGCGATCCGTCGCTTTTCAAAACCGATCCGGACATCAAATCCGAGGAGCTGCGGCACGGCGGAGCTAAGGGAAGGGCGATGGCTTCTCGGAAAGGCCACGCCATCGAGTTGAGGAATGTGGATGGAAGGATGTCGGCGTTGCCCTTGCCCGTCCACGCGACCGAATCCCTACTCAGCGAGGTGCGGGATTCGGCAGCCTATCCTGCTGTCTCAGCAGCGCGGGAAACGATACTCGCCTGGCGTTTTTTCGATCATTTCCCCACCCATAACGGTGCGCCGATCCGGCAACCGGCGGTGGGTTTCTGGTCTCCCGAATTGGATTCCGATGGCGGCAATCTCGCTGCGAATCTCCAGACGCTTGTGGAAAGCCGCAAGTCGGAGCCGCTGGATGAAATATTCCAGAAGGCCTTTCCGGATTGCAGTTGGTCGGCGGCGGACGAGATGGGTGTTTTCCAGCTCAAGCTCCTTCGTCCCGGATTGAAACGCTGGCTGGATGCCTCCGAGCTTTCCGAGGGAACCTTGAGGTTTTTCTGCCTTTGCGCGGCGCTGCTTTCCCTCAAACCCGCGCCGTTGATGGTTCTGAACGAGCCGGAATCGAGTTTGCACCGGGATTTGCTGGAACCTCTGGCTGAGCTGATTGCCCGCGCCTCCGAAGACTCGCAGATCCTGATCGTCACCCACTCGACCGAGCTTGCGGACCTGATTTCTGAGAAATGCGAGGTGAAGCGGATCGACCTGATCAACCACGAAGGGAAGACGATGGATCGCAATGCGCTCTCGGAGAGTGGTGGGAAGGTCTGGAATTTCGGGGATTGAGGACGGCGATACGGAGCCGCGTTCTCCAGAACGCGAGTCGGTGCGGAGCTGGAGGGGCGGGCACGCGCTCTGGAGAGCGCGGCTCCTTAGGTTGCAGAATTTAGCGTGAGCGGATGTCAGAGCAAACGTCGGGCAATTCATCGATCGCCTTCGGAAGAAGTCCGTCGGCCAAGTCTAGATTCACCACTCCACTTTGGATCTGATGCAGGCTTGTCAGCTCCAGCGCGGAGATCAGGTCCTTGTCTTTGGCTTTGGTGCGGCTGGTTTCGGGAAATTTGATCTCAGATTCGGGAAAGATCGAGCTGCTTGCTTGGCACTTCCCAGCCTCGAAAGTATAAATCTGGGCGGACATCAGTTTCTGTTTCGGCTGATCTGAGCGCGTCTTCCTTGCGGGAGAGGGAACGGTCGATAGAGGATCAGCGGTAGGATTGGTATCTACTCATCGGGTAGAGGGGGGCTGAAGCATTGATGAACAGGTGATCTTCCCGCCTTCGGCTTTCTCGATCTTACTTGGCTCGAAGGAGCCGAGGCGGAGGGACTTCCTGATGGCTGAGGCCTCTTCGGCTGTCTTGATGTAGCCGCGGAAAAGCGGTTCGTCGTAGTCGGGTGGGTCGCAGGCGATGTCTTGGAACAGGTGCAGGAGGAAAGCGGATTCCAGTAGGCCATGCCAGATGGTAACGAATTCCCCGTCCTGGCTGAGGTAGATATTCATGCGGTGGTAATCGGTTTCCCCGGTGACATCGGGATGGTTTTTTAGCTCGAAGAATTTCACGTCGGGGGCTGGGTTGTGGCCGGGCAAAAGTGTGAAGTTGTGATTGAGGGGATTGAATAACATGGGTTAGGGAAGGGGGATCTTAGCGATTTGTAACCGTTTTATCCGAAATTTGCCCGTTTGTAATCGTTTTGAAATTTTCGTAACGATTTTTGATGGTTTTTTGGAATTGTTACGGCCAGTACGCCTTTTCCCTCTGTTTAGATTCCCAGCGCTGTTTTTAGAAACAGTGCGGTGCGGGAGGTCTTGGATTTGGCGACTTTTTCGGGGGAGCCTTGGGAGACGGTTTTTCCGCCGTGTTCTAAGGGTTCGGGGCTCGCCGCCTGGGAACCAATCAGCCATCGGGATCGTCCAATAAATCCTGCAAGCGCTGCCTGAGCGATTCTGGAACGCGGGTGAGCCAACTCCCGTCCAACTGGCCGATTTCAATAATATCCCTCAGATGAACCCGGTCTTTGTCGCGGTATGAAGTGAGCTTCATCTTCACCAACGCAGACAAATCGATCAGCCGAAAATCCAGGTTGGTTGGATCGTATTCTGACACCGATGGAGACGGCTCGATTGGGTCGGCGGTTACTTTTTCACCAGAAAAAATAAGACGAACTCCGTCTCTGGCTTTCGCGCCGGGGCCATCTAAAAACATTTCGATTTGTCCGGTTTTCCCAAGAATTGAAACCGCCCGATGAATAAAACCTGCCTTTTCCATCACCGGAATGATCCTGTCCATATCGCGGCGCCTTACGAGCAAATCGACATCCCGGGTATTGCGGACAACCGAATCATCGACCCGCGAAACCCATGCCGCAACCGCGTTGCCGCCAATGACCGCATATTCGATACCGGCTTGCTCCAGCGTGGCTGTCGCCCGCAGAAGTCTGTCCTTCACCTTCTCGATTCCCTGGCTCATATTTTCCCATGAGACAGGTCCGGGCACCGTGGTCGAAACCTGCATGGAGTTTACTTACTTTATTCGGCTTCTGTTTGCGAGTGGAAATGCAATGCCGGATTAGCCCCTGCTCCGTGTGCCTTTGGAGGAAGAGACGGAGGGGGCGCGCTCTGGAGAGCGCGACTCCGTAATGGATGACTTTTGGGCTACTGTGAGAGGGCGGTTGTTAGAAACGGTGCAGTCCGCGAGGTTTTGGATTTTGCGACCTTTTCCGGGGTGCCTTGGGAGACGATTTTTCCGCCGTTTTCTCCGGCTTCGGGGCCGATGTCTAGGAGCCAATCGGCCTCGGCGGCGATGGCCATGTGGTGCTCGATGACGACGACGGTGTGGCCTTCGTCGACGAGGCGGTGAAGGATGTCGATGAGGCGTTTTACGTCCTCGAGGTGGAGGCCGACGGTGGGTTCTTCGATGAGGTAGAGGTTGCGGGCTTTGAGCTGGGCGTTGTTGAGGGTGGCCTTCATGCCGCGGCCTTTGATGAGCTCGGAGACGAGCTTGATGCGTTGGGCTTCACCGCCGGATAGGGTGGAGGAGGCTTGGCCGAGCTGGAGGTAGCCTAGGCCAGTATCGGCCATGAGTTTTAATGGAATGGAAATTCTGGGTTGAGATTCGAAGAAGGTGGAGGCTTCGTCTATGGTCATGGCTAGGACTTGGCCGATGTTTTTTTTGCGGAAATTCACTTCCAAGGTCGCGGGGTTGTAGCGCATGCCGTTGCATTCCTCGCAGTGGACCCAGGTGGAGGGCAGGAAATCCATTTCGAGTTTCACCCGGCCGTTGCCTTTGCAATTGGGGCAGCGGCCGCCATCGGTGTTGAAGGAGAAGCGGGAGGCATCGAAACCGCGCATGCGTGCCTCGGGAAGCTGGGCGAAGAGGGCTCGGATGTGGTCGAAGACTTTGACGTAGGTGGCCGGGCAGGAGCGGGAGGTTTTTCCGATGGGGGATTGGTCGACTTCGTAAACCGATTTGATGTTGGTGGCTCCGGAGACGGATTTGTATTTTTTCACCCCGGCAATCTTTTGTTTCCCGCCGACCATGGCGGCGGGGGCGATAGCTTGGTGGAGGATGGTGGATTTTCCGGAGCCGGAGATGCCTGTTAGGACGGTGAGGCGAGCGAGGGGGATGGAGACGTCGATGTTTTTTAGGTTGTTGGCTTGGCAGCCTTTGATGGTTAGGTGGGGGTGGGTTTTACTGATTTTTCGGCGTTCTCCGCGGGTTGGATGGTGGATGGGATTGGCGAGGGCGCGGTATGTGGGGGAGTTTGCTAGTTTGAAGTTTTCGGTGTTCAGGGAAGAGCTGGATTCCGTGCTCTTCTTTTTCCTTCCAACTGAAAACTGAACACTAGCAACCTGCGGCGGTAACCCAGCATAAACGATCTCACCGCCGAGTCGTCCTGCTCCCGGACCGAGATCGATTAAATGATCGGCAGCCGCGATGGTGTCTTCGTCGTGCTCTACGATGATGAGGGAGTTGCCTTGGTCGCGGAGGGCTACTAAGGTTTTTAATAAGGCGGCGTTGTCGCGGGGGTGGAGTCCGATGGTTGGCTCGTCCAGGACGTAGAGGACGCCGCGGAGGTTGGATCCGAGCTGGGCAGCTAGGCGGATGCGTTGGGATTCTCCGCCGGAGAGGGTGTTACCTGAGCGATTGAGATGGAGGTAGCCGAGGCCGACTTCTTGGAGGAAACTCAGGCGTTGGGTGATCTCCGGGATGATGTCGCGGGAGATGAGCTTTTCGCGTGAGGCGGTGAATTTGAGTTTGGTGAAATGGCTGGAGGCCTCGTTGATGGAGAGCTGGGAGAGGTCGGCGATGGAGGTCCCCGGGCGGGATGGGTGGGAAACGGACTGGGGCAGGATGCCCGAGCCACTTAGCCTTACGGCGGAGCCTACGGGGTTGATGCGGGAGCCGTTGCATGATGGGCACTCTACTAGCTCGTCGCTGTCCATGCGGTCGATGGAGCGGTCGGCGTCCATCTCGGCTTCGAGGACGGAATCGAAGCGGGAGGTGTCTTGATGGCGTCGTCGTTTCGGGATTTTCCCGTGGCCTTTGCATTCTTGGCACCAGCCGTGGGGGGAGTTGAAAGAGAAGAGGCGGGGGTCTAGTTCTTCGAAGGAACGGGTGCAGCTGGGGCAGCTGCTATTTGTTGAGAGGAGAACGAATTTCTTGTCGGCGGTGAAGAGTTTGATCAGGCCTTTGCCGATGTCTAACGCTCTAGCGAGGGAGGTTGCTAGGTTCAAGTTATCAGTTTTCAGGGAAGAGTCTGATTTCGTGCTCTTATCCTTCCTTCCAACTGAACACTGAAAACTAGCAACCTCTACATCTATATCATGTTCTACGAAGCGTTCTAGGCGTGTGAAGGTTTCGGCTTCTTTGAATTGTTTATCTACTAGGAGTGTAGTGAATCCTTGTTTGACGGCCCAGGCGGCGATTTCGGTGTGGTAGCCTTTTTTTCCGCGGATGAGGGGTGCTAGAATTTTTATAGGGCCTTTTTTGAGTTCGGCTCGGATGGAATTTTCTATGGCGGCGAGGGATTGTTTTTCGACTGGGACGTGGCAGTCGGGGCAATAGATGGTTCCGAGTTTGGAATAGAGCAGGCGGATGAAGTTCCAGAGTTCGGTGACGGTGGCGACCGTGGATTTTCCGCCTCCTTGGGAGACGCGTTGCTCGATGGCGACGGTGGGTGGGAGGCCTTGGAGTTGGTCGATTTCGGGTTTCTCCAGTTGCTCGGCAAATTGGCGGGCGTAAGCGGACATGGAGTCGAGGAAACGGCGCTGGCCTTCGGCGAAAAGGATGTCGAAGGCCAGGGTGGATTTTCCTGAGCCGGAGAGGCCGGAGATGACTACTAGTTGGTCGCGGGGGATGTCTACGGAGATGTTTTTGAGGTTGTGGTGGCGGGCGCCTTTTAAAGAGATGCTGGATGTTGGATGTTGGATTTTGGATGTGGGTTTGCTGCGGACTGAAGTCCGCGCTCCTTTGAGGGCTTCGCGGATGTATTTTGCGGTGGGGGTTTTGGTTTTAGCGATTTGTTCGGGGGTGCCTTGGGCGACGAGTTGGCCGCCGTGTTTTCCGGCTTCGGGGCCGAGATCTAGGATCCAGTCGGCGGATTTGATGACGTCGAGGTTGTGCTCGATGACTAGGAGGGAATGGCCGGAATCTACGAGTTTTTGGAAGACTTCTAAGAGGTTCTCGATGTCGGAGAAGTGGAGTCCGGTGGTGGGTTCGTCGAGGATTAAGAGTTTGGAGCTTGGAGCTGAGAGCTGAGAGGAAGAGGTTAGGAGTTGGCAGAGTTTTAGGCGTTGGGATTCGCCGCCGGAGAGGGTGTTGAGGGCTTGACCGAGCTTTAGGTAGCCTAGGCCGACTTCGACGAGGGGCTGGAGTGATTTTAGGGCCAGCCCGACTAGGCGTTTGATTTTCGGGGATTTTGGTAGGATGTCGGTGCTTCCTGAGAGGAAATCGATTCCTTCGGTAGCGGTGAGTTCAAGGACTTCGGCGATGGATTTCCCGCCCATTTTGTATTCAAGGGTGGAGGGTTTGTAGCGGCGTCCCTCGCAGTCCGGGCAGGTGACGTAGATGTCGGAGAGGAATTGCATCTCGACTTTTTCAAAGCCGTTTCCGGCACAGCGGTCGCAACGGCCTTCACCGGAGTTGAAGGAGAAGAAACCGGGCTTGAGTCCGGCTGATCTTGCGGAATCTGTTTCACAGAAAAGCTGGCGGATGGAGTCGAAGGCTCCGAGGAAGACGGCGGGGGTGGAGCGGGGAGTGCGGGCTACGGCGGTTTGATCGACGAGTTCGATGCCATCAATATACTGGGTTCCTAGTAATTCTTTGATCGGTGCAGCTTCTTCGTTGGTCTCAATACCGAGTTTCTTGGCGATGTTCAGGTAGAGGACTTCGTGCGCGAAGGTGGATTTTCCAGAGCCGGAGACGCCTGTGAGGCAGATGAAGAGGCCGAGTGGAATTTCAGCGTCAAGCTTGCGGATGTTGTGGCGGGTGGCGCCTTTGATTTGAATTTTTTGTTCGGTGGGTTTGCGGCGGGATTTAGGGATGGCGATGGATTTTTCGCCGGACAGCCATGGGAGTGTGCCCTCGACGATTTTGGATTTTGGATTCTGGATTTTGAATGTGTTGCCTTCGTAGATGATGGTTCCTCCGTGTTGTCCGGCACCGGGGCCGATGTCGACCAAGTGATCGGCAGCTTCCATGACGGTCTGCTCGTGCTCGACGACGACGAGCGTGTTGCCTTTGTCGCGAAGGCCGTGCATGACAGCAACAAGGCGGTCGATATCTCGTGGGTGGAGGCCGACGGTTGGCTCATCGAGCACAAAAAGCGTGCCGGTTAGCGATGCGCCGAGGCAGGTGGTGAGATTGACGCGTTCGACTTCACCTCCCGAGAGAGTGCGGGTCTGGCGGTCGAGTGAGAGGTATGAGAGTCCGACTTCGTCGAGGTAATGGAGGCGGGAGTTGATTTCTGTTAGGACAAGTTTGAGGGTGGAGTCTGAAGTAAGCAGTGAGCCGTGAGCAGTAAGCAACGAGGCAGACCAAGGCAAAAGCTCTGCTATGGGCAGTTGCCAGAGATCGGGGAGTGATTTTCCGTCAATTTTGAAGCAGAGGGATTCGGGTTGGAGGCGTTTTCCGCGGCAGGTGTTGCAGGTTGTGTATGAGCGGTAGCGGGAAAGGAAAACGCGGACGTGCATTTTGTAGGCTTTCGTCTCCAGCCAGTCGAAGAAGCCTTGCACTCCATACCATCCGCCGGACTGCCAGAGTTCTTCCAGATCCTCCGCTGAGTGGGTTCTACGGTCTCCGTAGTAGATCCATTCATGGGTGTCTTCATCGAGTTCTTCCCACGGGGTGTTGAGGTCGACACCGCGTTCCTTGCAGTTGCGGACGAGGTCGCGCTGGCATTCTTCGCCGCGGTCGCCTTGGAAGGGTTTGATCGCGCCTTTTTTGATACTGAGAGAAGAATCCGGCACGGCTTTTTCCAGATCGATCCCGATGACTCGCCCGAAGCCTTTGCATTTCGGGCAGGCACCTAGGGGGGAGTTGAAGGAGAATAAGCCGGGAGTTGGTGCGCGGAGTGTGAAACCGGTCTTGGGGTTGGTCCAGTTGGTGGAAAATGACTCGGACTGCTCCGGGTGAATGATGGAGGCGTGGCCTTTGCCTAGATGGAAGGCGGCTTCGAGGGCCTCTAGCAGCCTCGATTGATTCTGCTTGGCGACTTTTAATCGGTCCTGGATGACGAGCAAAGTCACAGGGAGCTTCTCTGGAGGAGCTTCGTCAGTACGATGGATTTCGCCTTTGACCAGGACGCGTAGGTAGCCTTGGGAGTTTAGGAAGGGGAAGAGTTCTTTAGGATCGGCATCTGCTGGGACTGGTATTGGAAAGGTGATTAACACGTTTTCACCGGAAAGATTGTTTGAAGCCCAGCGGGCTGCGGACTCAGCAGAATCGGGGCGGATCTCGTCGCCAGTTTCGGGATCGAAACCTGTCGCAAGCCTCGCGAAGAGGAGCTTTAGGTAATCGTTGATTTCGGTAAGCGTGCCGACGGTGGAGCGAGTGGTGCGGACGTGGTTTTTCTGCTCAATGGCGATGGCTGGGGGAATTCCCTCGATGGAATCGACGAGCGGCTTGTCCATGCGGTCGAAGAACTGTCGGACGTAAGGGGAGAAGGTTTCGACGTATCGGCGTTGGCCCTCAGCGTAGAGCGTATGGAAGGCGAGCGAGGATTTTCCTGAGCCGGACGGTCCCGTGACGACGGTGAGTTTACCAAGTGGGATTTCGAGATCGAAGCCTTTGAGATTATGCTGGCGGCAGCCGCGCAGGGAAATGGCAGGGGACTTTCGTTTTTTCTCCGTCTTTTTGGGCACGCGAGAGGATATTCGGGAAACAACGCTTCGCCAGCGGAAGATGCGGTTGGGGGAATTTTCAGTGAATCCAAGCATTGACACGCAGGACGATCCCACGTAATCAATCGCCTCCCGTTTCAAAATAACGGCGGAGTCGCCAAGTGGTAAGGCAATGGTTTGCAAAACCGTCATTCGTGGGTTCGATTCCCACCTCCGCCTCCATCTGAATCCCTTGTATTTAAAGGGTTGTAGAGGAAAATAAGGCTTTTCCTGAGTTGCCAAAAGTTGCCAACTTTTGCCGTTTTTTGCCTCAAATTGCCACCTTTACCGATACCTTAACGATACCTTTGGAGATGGGGAATCGCTCCAAATTGGTGCCGGAAAGAGGCTTGAGCCTCTCGATCTATTGCGTAAGGTAGATTTTTCCGTTCGTTTTTTACGTCGTGGATAGTCAACAATCTTCCACGCTCTCCATCGATATGCGCCCGCGCCTCACGGTGGATGACCCGCAGAAATAGCAACTTACCACCAAAGTTTTGTCCTTGATTGGGTGATCTTGCGTGTCCGAAGCGGCAAATTCGAAATCGTGCATCGCCACGTTTCACCGCGTTTTGTTTCCACCAAGAATCTCAATAGCTCCCAAGTCATTCTTACCCTGCGCTGCTGGCTGGGTAAATGTGCCTTGGATGACGGCGTCGTTTACACGCTTCGCCGGAATCTGTCCCCGACCAACCGCGCAGTTCTTCCCGCTAATGCCGCCTGTGCTCCGGTTTGGATCGCCGACATTTTTAATCGTCTTACCAAAGACCAAACCATCGCCTAATCGTGGATGCTATTCTTGGAAGTGGATTATCACTATCCCCTGGAATCCGGGATCGCGGTCATCCATTCCTCGCAAATTTTGTATTCTAAGGGAGCAACCTCGTTGTTTTTATAGAGATAATATCCTTTTGGATACTGCTTGTCAGGGTATCCATGGTGACTTTTTTTATCCTGATTGATCCACTTTCTGGCATCAGAGTAGGATTCGAATTCTAGGATTTCTTGATCGTTCTCGTCCCTAGCCCAGCGACAATAATGGTCTGTATTGCGCTTTTCAGCATAATGCGGGATGAGCCATACGCGGACCGGTTCATCACAATTCCTTTTGGCAAAAACGAGGTCTGGCTGCACATCAAATGCAGCCAGCCATTCTTCGAATATGCAATCTTCTAGGCCTGAGTTATACCATGCTTCTTGTAAAACAGGAATGACACCATTTGCCGCATGCACGCTAGTATTTGAGTCTTCATCATATACATACACATTTTTCCCAATCTGATGAACTGCTCGATAACCATCATCATCCCATGATTTTAATGAAATAGGTTCCCAATCGATTTGATCGAATTCTTGTCCATCAGCATATTGTAATGGATGAGGAAAGGGATCGCTATCTTTAAGTCTCAGCAGCAGTGCTAGTGATTCCTCTGAAAGCACAGACTTTAGGTGTTTGACATCAGCAAAGGTAAATAGACCATGCTTTGTTGGCTTTGACTGCGCGGCGGGCTTTATGGTGTTGGGTTTCATTGGGTGTTTTTTGTGTTATTTTGTCTGTTTCTTGACCACGGTAATCACGGGTAAAGAAAAATTTCTAAATCGAGAAAGGATCCCCATTCGCTCATATTCGAAGTGTGTTAGTAGTCGCTCCCGACTGCATGAGCGTAGGCACAACGTTCCGAGTTTCTGAAAAGACAGTTCGATCAGTGGAAAAGCGAAAGGCTTGTTCCCTTGCTTCTGAAAAACTTGAGGATCTAGATGTGCGTTCGTTGAAATGGAACCGGTGAGGGCATTTCACCGGATTTATTCTGGGTTGGAGTTGGTCTGAATGCCGACCGGCACATCACCTCACGAACCACTTTGGAAGTGGAGCAGGATATTGCGACAGCGGCTTTCATATTTAAAATTACAAACCGAGAGCGCAAAGAAGTCGAGTAAAATCCGCGCGGGAAACTGAAGCTAGAGCCAGGCTGGCGAGTCCTAATATTATAATATAATATTAGACTGTGGTGAATCGTTGGGCCTTTTTTTGCGGCTCTCCGTCAGGTTTGCGCGCGTTTTAAGGTAGTGACGCACCCGGCATCGACCTTGAGTTGTGGTTGTGAAATCATTCAACATCAAGGAATTGTTCCGGTTCGCCGGATGCGTCGTCGGCAAGGTTCTAGTGGAAAAAGTCGGAGTGCAAGTCGCGATGCTTCGTGACGGTCGGTGCAAGCCGCGCTGCCCGGATTGCGAAGTGACGCTCAAGGAGGTGCGTGCAGGCAAGATCGCCGTCTATGATCTTCCTTTGGCCGACAGGAACACGGTTTGGGTCACACTGCCCGCCGTCCAAGGGCGCTGCCCGCAATGCCGGATGCTCATCACTCCCAGGCCGCCCGAAGTCCATCCCACCCGCGACGCCACCTGGCGGCTGATGCGTGCGGTGGCCGCATGGGCATCCTTCTCCCCTGCAAGCTCGGTAGCCACCATGTTCGCCATCAGCGAGACCACGGTGCGCCGTTATGAGATGGACGTGCTCAACGCCGACCTCCCCGAGCCTGATCTGGACAACCTGGAGATCCTGCTTGTCGATGAGAAGTCGGTCCGCAAAGGCCACGGCTACGTGACAGTCGTCCTCAACGGTATTACCGGCGAGCTGTTGCACATGGCGGAGGGCAAGAAGAAGGAAAGCCTCGAATCATTTTTCTCCCTTCTCACCGACAGGCAGAAAACCTCGATCCGCGCCGTTTGCATTGATCGCAACGGTGCCTACCGCTCCGTCCTGCGCGAGAAGCTGCCCGGTGCGGAGGTTGTCCATGACCGTTTCCACATCATCGCCAACCTCAACACCGCCCTCGACGAAGTGCGCCGCAGCGAGTGGCGCGCTGCAAATGCGGAGGGGAAGAAAGTGATCAAAGGCTCGCGCTTCCTGCTCGTTGCCGGATGTGAGAACATTGATAGCACGGGATTCGCCCGGCTGGCCGAACTCACCGCTCTCAATGCGAAAATCTCCACTGCCTACATCCTCAAGGAAGAGTTCCGGCACATCTACGCGGTGGCGACAAGCGCTAGGTCCGGAGCAGGGCGCATCAGGCGCTGGTGCGGGCTGGTCGAGGAATCGGGGATAGAACCGCTGCGACGCTTCGCACGTGGATTGCTTCGCGACCTGCCGGCAATCACCGCCTTTTTCAAACACCGCATCACCTCGGGCAAGATCGAGAGCTTCAACAACCAGATCGCAAGACTCATCCACCGGGCATGCGGAATGACCAACCTACGCCACCTGTTCCTCAAGATGAGAGCTCAATCCATCAAGCAAACCTGACGGAGAGCCGGATTTCAGCGAGAAGGCCTAGGGCGACTCCAAGTGCGTAGCAGATGATGCCGTAGATGACGAGGATGAGTCCCCAGATGGTTTCGAGGATGGCCTTCACGATGAGGAGGATTATAGCGATTCCGAATAGTATTCCGAGCAGTGACATGATGTGGGGTATTTTTATTTTTTATTTCTCTCATGTCGTTGGTTAGTGGTTCAAGAGGGGCAACTCTTTGCATCGTCTTCTGGCGTCAGCTGTAGTTCTTAGCTTCTTCTATCCGACTTTGCAAAAATCTCATCACGCCCCCATCGGAATGGCTGAAAGGCCGATCCGGGTGGCCCCCGTCTTCTCAGTCTAGAGTCTCACGTAACCAGTTCCTCGAATCCCTATTCTGGCCTGATCCCCCGCTTGAAAACCTGCAGAAAGTCCCCCTGCAAGCCCATCGCAGTATGATGGCCCGAGCGGAAACCTTCAAAGACCCTCGTATGAACAAGACCTACCTTGCCCGATCTTCAATTCCTCGAATCGAGTTCAAAAATGTGCGCGCGCAGTGTATTTGGATCGACAAAGTAGTGGCCCTCCACGCCACACATAGACTCCCATGTGGAATCAGGGCTCCGGAAATGCAGCATGAAGTGCAGGATCGGTTCCGAACCTTCCGCCCTCATCGTCTTGCATGCGGTGGCTCCCTTCTTTTCGAGATGCTCCAGCAGATCTTCAAACGGATACTCGTAGGAATCCTCAATGGTTGTCTGGTCTTTCTTGAGACCTTCCAACAACTTCATAAACTCTCCAGGAGTCGCGTCGCACCAATTGTGATTTTCGCTGTTTTTGCTCATAAACGGTTGAAGCCCGCACTTGAACCTTTCGGTCGGATTTGCGCGGTGGGGATGTTGGGAAGGTGATCGCAGAGATGCTGCCAGCGGCGCACGACAATGGCGGCGCATGCGGAGAGGAAGGAGGGTTCGAACCCATAAGTTTCCACCGAGCGAATCCAGCGGGCAAGAATCAGGTCGCGAAGAATGGCGCGTCGCTCCTCGGACCAGCTCGGCAAAACGTGAAGCAGGGCGAGGTGGGTTTCATTCGGAGCGGACAAGCCTTGCAAATAGAGGATGTCCCTCGCCATGGCGGGTTGGCCGTTGGCATCGACCAAATGAAAGTGCAACGCACGGGCCGGAGGACCGGACGGACCGGTCACCCAGTCGGCAATCTTGCGCACGGCCTCAAGTCCGAGACCCGTGTGAGGCGAGGTTTGTTTGGATTGGAAACACGTCTCCCTGGCACGCAGACCACAGCCATGGTTTTCCAATAGATCCATGTCACGGAGCCAGCCGATGACTTTCTGTATTGGAAACGGATGAGCGGCAAACCCAGGCGGCAAATCAATAGAGCGATTGGGAAAGCACTCGCTGATTTCACGCGCATGGCGGACGGCCAAAGGAAGGATCTCACAAGGATGAAACCGCGCGGCATCCACCAGTTCAGTTTTCTGGCGGTACGCGAGATCCTTGTAGTTCCGTTCATTGTATGAAAGGCGGTTCATATTCAGGATAAGATCATCCCAATTTATGGATGTGATCGGATGCTCCAGATATTCCCGGATGAACGGCTCGTTGCTGGCGGCTAATTCCCGCCATTCCTTTTGGTAGTCCGCATCGGGGTCTTGTCCGCCGAGCGAATATTCGCTGTCTTCACGGATCCTTCGCATCGAACCCAAGGTATTGCAGCATGACTTGAATACGGCGGTGGCGACTGTCTCCGCCGGATGCGGATGGGAATCGGTTGGCTTTTTTTGCATCGTGATCTGGCAGTTACAGTGACATTTCCAGTTTTTTCTCTGTGGTTACACCAATTTCAACGGAAAAAATGGAAGCATTCCACCCGAGGGGTTCGGTGCTTGGAGAAAATTGCGATTGAGGGAAACGCGATCTCAGTGTGCCCCCGACCGAAATAATCCATTCCACGGCCAAGGTAGAGCCACTAATACGAGAGATGACGTGCTCATTTGGATCTGTGAAATCGGTTGGCGAGCAAAACGGGGTGATTGACCATTTCTCGTGTTATTTCTTCCGCTTCCTCGCTTGGCAGGAAAGTTTCCAGGACAAGCCTGAGGACGAGCACGTTGGGTCTTGCATGTGGGCGAATCTGGATCAGGTAGTCCACGGCATCCCTAGCGAAAGTATCGCAACCATCGAGATAGAGTCCCCGTGCGATGATGCCCAGCGCCAAGGCGGCGCTGCGGGAAAGTCCCGCCCAGCACTGGATCAGTATCGGCGCACCCGGCCGCCCGTCGGCGAAGGTGAGGGCTTCGAGGATATGTTCCCGCTTGGCAAACGTGATTCCCCCCTCATCGGTGTCGAGGTTCTCGGCATCGTCGAAGCGCAGTGACAACACCTCCTTTAATCCGATCCGCGTGGCCAGCTTCCGCGATGGCTCCATGATCGAAATGGAATGCCAGAAATCACGATCCCTTTGCGCAAATGCGGGAATCTCGATGGCGGCACAGACAGCGATGTGGCGATTTAGGCATGGGATGAACATATGTTGATGTGGTGGTGGTTTTGTTTTCTGTCTCGTGGGCTAGGTAGGCGGGTAAGAAGGATACAAACAATAGGCGTGACATCAAGCATCACGCTGATGCCTCGGCCATGAGCAGGGCAACGCCGATCAGGGCGGCTACGGGGTGGATCCTCGCATTTAGGCAGGCCAGAGGCACTTTGGCACAACGTCCGGATTCGGCCGCCATTCTTTCAGGATGCATCGTTAGTGAGATGAACTTTTCGTAGAGCTTCCTCGACCTGAATAGAACCGCTCCTCCTTCGCCCAAAGAAAGCGGCTTTCCGGGACCGAAGGACAGAACTTGGATGTCTGCATTGGAGTGGTCATTTTCATCCACTGTTACGCTGGGCAATCTAAGCGAATCCTCGACGATGATCGGAGCTCGGATCCCCTTGGTAGTTCGGAATGTGGCAATTTCGTATTCCTCTGGGACAACGAAGAGTGCCGCGTCGCAAGATGCACGTGGTAAGGCTGCTATCTTATTAGCATCATATCGCCGAATCTTTGCTCCCATCAGGCGGAACACGGACACACTCCCTTCCCAGTGGGATGCGGGAAACCAAGCTGTTTGGCCTCGCACCCGTAGCAACGCTGCCAAGCCCAGGAGAGCGCTTGTCGCATTGCAGGTGGCCACGCAATAGGGATAACCGCACCTCTTTGCTAGTAGCGCCTCGAACTCCGCCACCGGTCCTCCGCCACGAAGTTGCTGGCCGCGAAATGCTTCCGTGTCTGAGAGAAAGTCCTCCAGATAGGTGGCTACACTGGCGATGGCGACGGATCGATTCATGGTTTCCGCGATTATACGCTCACGTTCGGTTTGAGTTCCTCGATACGGCGGTTCAATGCCTCGGGATCAGGCTCGCCGGTGGTTTCGTCGATGATCCCTTTCAAATAAGCTGGAAGGGGAAACTCAGTGAGACGTCCGTGCCATGGCAGCATCTCCAGATCGGAGCATGCTCGGATCGCAAAGAGATCCGCGAATTCCGCGCTTGCGCGATCTCTTGGGTCTTGTGGAGCACAGGCATTTGCAGCGCGAAGCAGCAGTGCCTGATTTAAACCTCCGTCAGTTGTCGAGATCTTGGAGGAAATGAGGGTTCGCATCGTCCGCGGGCTCGCCCCCTTGCGATGAAATGTCATGGACGCTTCACGAATGACCGAATTGCCGGGATCCCAATCGCCTTCCGGCATCAGGCTCGCCGCTACCGCACAGAGAATCTCCGGATAGTCATCCTCAATTGCGGAGAGAACCGGAACATAAAGAAACCGGCTCGCCATCGCAGCCCCGACCCGCCAAGGACAGTTGGTGGTCGCGATCAGCAGGGTTCTCCCTGCCCTGGAAGAGTCGGATAAAGCGTTGAGCATTTCTGCGGTAATGGCCG
>Ga0209491_10004165_pt1 | contig 22665 bp, 15 predicted proteins | sample BON02_FD_187213 | JGI IMG/M metagenome (GOLD analysis project Ga0209491, IMG submission 187213) | Freshwater microbial communities from Lake Bonney liftoff mats and glacier meltwater in Antarctica - BON-02 (SPAdes) (version 2) | ecosystem: Environmental > Aquatic > Freshwater > Ice > Glacier... | reverse complement strand
CCTGACCAAGCGTCAGGAAGCCGCCAACAAGGTCCGTTCAAAGGTGCGCGCGCGGGTCGAACATGTGTTCGGCAACCAGCAGAATAGCATGGGCGGCAAGTTCATCCGCACCATCGGCATCCTGCGCGCTACCGCCAAGATCGGCCTCGCCAACCTCGCCTACAACATGCGCCGCCTGGTCGTGCTCGAGCGAAGTCCGATGGCGGCCGGATAGCGTCCAGAAGCTACGATCCGGCGGTCAAATCGGCCGGATCAACCGCAAATGGCACCAAAACAGGGTGTCAAACGACCGAAGGGACCCAAAGCGACGCCTCCGGACGGACGTCACCCCGTCAAGCGGCCCACCTCAGGCCAAAATCGCCATTGTTCGAGGTGCCCTTACACTTATCAAAACCTTGGGCATGACCACATCAATGCCTGATGCGTGGAAAAACACCCTGATTGAAGCCACCAATTGGATGGCAAACTCCCTTTGTCCGAAGCGAAATAGAATTGTGCATGATGGATGGGACTTCAATCAACCCACGGCAGCACAAATAGACAAGCGCGTAAAACTCAAGAGGCCCCAATCCAGAGAGGGGGTCATTTTATCACTTGAATGCAGGACCGAGATGACGCCTGACTCTATCGACGCTGTCATTGATCTAACAAGTCATGCTGCGATCTTCATTCTCTCCGCAAACACCGATCTGGAAAAAGCAAAGTCTGACGGGCGGCCTGCAAAAGCAACCCTCCTAGAGTTTGCCTTTCGTAGGGCAGAGAATCCCAATCAATTACCCCGCCTACCTGACCAAGAAAGTCCTCGACCATAGCGGGCGTAATTTCAACCGGCCCGTCACGCTCCGAATCAATGTCCATTTCATCCTGCTTTGTCAAGTATACTATTGCCATTATCGGTGGGTGCTGGTCCGTGCGGTAGCGATTTCACCAGAGGAAGAATCTGAAAAGCTCTGGTGCGGCACGATCACCGATGTCGACGAAGCCCACCGCCAGTCGGAAGGGCGCCACCTGTTGGCCCAGGAATTGTCCCCCGGATCAAGAACATTTTCGCGGTCGTCTCCGGACTGATTTCACTAACGTCACGCGCTCGACCCGAGGCGGAAGTGTTCGCCGAAGAAATGAGCAGCAAAATTCGCGCCTTGAGCCTAGCACATGATTTCGTCAGGCCCATCGATAACGACAAGGGCGGCAGCCTCCACGGCCTGCTGGAAGTGCTGATGAAGCCCTATGCCGACGCTGGGCAGAACCGCGTGACGGTCCATGGTGATGAAGTCATGATCGGGGTCAAATCCGCCACTCCTCTGGCGCTGGTGTGCCATGAATTTGCGACCAATGCAGCGAAGTATGGCGCGTTCTCTGTGCGTGAAGGCAAGGTCAATGTTTCGGTCAAACGCGGCAAAAACAGCGCTGGGAATGAAGAATGCGCGATCATTGAATGGCGTGAAAGCGGCGGCCCTAAACTCGAAACAGGGCAGCCGATAGAACCATCCGGTACCGGTTTTGGCACGCGGCTGGTTGAAATGACCATCACCGGCCAATTGCGCGGCGAAGTGCTGCGCGAAATGCGCGGTGAAGGATTTGTGGCGCGGCTGACAATACCTCTTTCGTCACTATAGCGGCCCGTTCGGGGCTTTGACCTTATGGGCAACAACCATAGAACGGCGGGCGATGGATCAAGACCCTGCCCCGCTGCTTCGATTTGAAAATGTCTCCAAGAGCTTTGCTGGCACCGTTGCAGTAAGCGCGACCAATTGTGTCATCACTCAGGATAGTTTTGTTGCATTAGTCGGCGCATCGGGTTCAGGCAAATCCACCCTGCTCAAAATGGTCAACCGGTTGGGCGATCCCGATGGCGGAAGAGTAATATTCGAAGGCAGCGACGTGCGCGATGCGCCGCCTGCGGCCCTGCGCCGCCGGATGGGCTATGTGTTTCAGGGCGTTGGCCTGTTCCCGCATATGACCGTGGCAGAAAATATCGGCATTGGCCCCCGATTGGCCGGCGTAAAAGCAACGACAAGCCGCATCTCCGAACTGCTCGAACTGGTGGAACTGGAACCGGAATATGCGCAGCGGATGCCGCATGAATTGTCCGGCGGACAGCGCCAACGGATCGGCGTGGCGCGGGCATTGGCGGGCGACCCGCATTTGCTGTTGATGGACGAACCATTTGGCGCGCTTGACCCGGTAACCCGCGATGGATTGGGCAAAAGCGTACGCGCATTGCACGGCCGACTGGGCCTGACCACCATCATGGTCACGCATGATATGGCCGAGGCTTTACTGCTGGCAGACCGGGTGCTGGTGATGGACAGCGGACAGATCGTGGCCGACGAAACCCCGCAAGCTCTGCTGGCAGGCAAGGGCGGCGACATTGCCCAGGCACTGGTCGCGGTGCCGCGTGAACAGGCCCGCGCATTGGCTAAGTTGGCGCCCGATATTGGCGCAGCTCGATGAACGAAATTCTAACCATCATGGCCGGACTGGGCGATAAATTGTCCGCCCATATCTTGCTGGCCGCGTCGGCCCTTGCGCTAGGCATTTCGGTCGCCCTGCCGCTGGCTGTATGGGCCAGCCGGTCGCCGTCTGTGGCGCGGATTGTGCTGGGATTTGCCAGTCTGATCCAGACCATCCCGGCGCTGGCATTGCTAGCGTTGTTTTTCCCGATCCTGCTGTCGCTGCGCGCTGTATTTGGCGATGGGTTGCCGACCCTTGGCTTCCTACCCGCATTGCTCGCGCTGGCGCTGTATGCATTGCTTCCGATCCTGCGCAACACCGTCACCGCGCGCGAACAAATGGCGGGCGGTGTGCTGGAGGCTGCGGACGGCGTCGGCATGACCGGGTGGCAGAAATTGCGATTGGTCGAGGCGCCGCTGGCCGCACCTTATATTATGGCCGGCATCCGCACCGCAGCGGTGTGGACCATCGGCGCAGCCACGCTGTCGACCACCATCGGACAACCCAGTCTGGGTGATCCGATCTTTGCCGGTTTGCAGACCCAGAACTGGGCGCTGGTGCTGGCCGGTTGCATTGCCTCCGCCGCCCTCGCGATGATAGCCGATGCGCTGCTCGGAACGATCGAGCGCGGCTTTGCCCAGCGCAAACGCTGGATGGTATGGGGCGGGATGGTGCTGGCACTGGCCGGTATTGCCGCCGCCGGATATGCCCAGCGGCCAAATGACGAAAACTCCATCGTGATCGGGGCCAAGAATTTTTCGGAACAATATATCCTTGCCCGACTGATCGGCCAGCGGCTGGAGAATGCTGGCTATTCAGTCGAATATCGCAACGGACTGGGATCAGCGGTGGTCCATGAGGCATTGACCAGCGGGGCAATCGATATTTCGATCGATTATACCGGCACATTGTGGACGAATCAGCTAAAGCGCGAAGACAATCCGGGACGCGAGGCGATGTATAATCAACTGGTCAAGTGGGAACGCGAGACAAGCGGGACGCTGGTGCTGGGGCGGCTCGGATTTGAAAACGCCTATGCGCTGGCAATGCGCGAAGACCGCGCGGCGCAGCTGGGCATTGAGACGATGGACGACCTCGCCCGGCAGGCCCCGCGCCTGACCATCGGCGGCGATGTGGAGTTTTTCGAGCGGCCCGAATGGATCGCAGTGCGTGAAGCGTACGGCCTCAAATTCGACCGCCAACGCAATTTCACCAGCACATTTATGTATGATGCGCTGACCGGCGGCGAAGCGGATGTAATCTCCGCCTATACGTCCGACGGGCGGGTGGCGGCGGACAGGCTGCGAGTGTTGGACGATACGCGCGGCGCGTTCCCGTCCTATGATGCGCTGGTGCTGATATCGCCCGAAACCGCGCTGGATCAGCGGCTGGTCAGGGCCCTGATGCCACTGATCGGGGCAATTTCGGTCGAGGATATGCGTGAAGCAAATTTCGCAGTCGACCGGCTGGAAAACAAAAAATCACCAGCCGAAGCGGCCCGGGAACTGGCGATCAAAATAACCGCCCAACCGCCGCTTTAGTCATCTCCGAAACCGTTACCGCCGGGCCAGTTGGAAGACGCCAGCCCCATCACCTTGAACAGCAATCCCATCTGGTCATCTGCGACCAGCCGGTTCTTGTCCCGTTGCAACTGCACGGCATATTGCGGCGCCATCTTGGCCAAAGCTTCCGCCCGCATATCAATGCCGAGCGCGGTCAGCCATTGCCCCTGCGGCACCGTACCCAGCAGCCGAATATCGTGTAACCGCGCAATCCGGGCCAGGGTTTCAAAATCAACATGAGCGGTAAGATCAGCTTCCCCCGGCATGGCCAAAGGATCAACTTTCTGGTGACCGCGTACTGCCTGCAGGGTTGATCCGCCGCGCAATTCGCTATGACCATAATCAATCAGCAGTGCAGCGCCGCCTTGCGCCGCCAAGCGGGTGACCACTTCCTGCATTACCGCCGCGGCGCCAGGGCAAGTTTCGATCAAGGTTCCCTGTGTCGCCGAGCGCCAGTCGCGGGGCACAGCGCTGTCCATTGGTTGATTGCCCGCGGTGAAGGTAAAATTATCACCCTCCAGACTAATCATGCGTTCACGCCAGCCGTCGGCGGAGCGGACCAGCTGGCGGATCGGCAAAGCATCAAGAAATTCATTTGCGACCAGCAGCATCGGCGCATCGGTCGGTACGCTCGACAGATCATCATGAAACGTGACGCTGCCTAACGCCTCCTGCTGAATATCGCGCAATGCGGGCGATCCCTCGACCAGATGCACCGCCGGTTCCAGCCCGTATCGTTTGGCGCTACGCAGCACATCCTTCGCCAACGTCCCGCGGCCCGGGCCCATTTCCACATAATGCACTGGATCCGGGCGCCCCGCGTTCATCCACATATCGGCCAGCCACAGGCCAATCAATTCGCCAAACATCTGACTGATTTCCGGCGCAGTCACGAAATCACCGCCCGCGCCCAGTGGATCCTTGCCCGCATAATAGCGCGCATTGCTTTCTCCCATGAACTGGGACAGCGAAATCGGGCCATTGGTACGGATCAACCGGCGAAAAATGTCCGCCAGGCTTTTAGGCGGTTCGTTCATGCTGCCGCTGGATTACCCTGATTGGTGCCGCCGCCGAGCGGCTTGCGGATCAAGGCGCGGACCATGATGAAAATACCCAAAAAGATCAACGGTATGGTCAACCATTGACCCATGGAAAGGCCGCTTTCACGCGCGAAATCGGCCAGTTGCGCATCCGGCTCGCGGAAAAACTCAGCGATGAACCGGCCAAGTGAAATACCCGTGGTGAACACCCCGACCAGCAAACCGGGGCGGTAACGCGCACGGGTCCGCCAGAACAAAAACAGCAGGATGATCACCAGGATCGCACCTTCCAGCGCGGCCTGATACAATTGCGAGGGGTGGCGCGCCAATGGGCCGCCGCCGGGGAATACCATCGCCCAGGACACATCGCTTGTCCGCCCCCATAATTCGCCGTTGACGAAATTCGCCAGCCGGCCAAGCATCATGCCAACCGGCACATTGACGGCAATATAGTCACACACCCGCAGAAAATTCAGCTGGCCGCGCCATGTGACAAAGGCAATCGCCGCCAGCACCCCCATCAGGCCGCCGTGAAAACTCATCCCGCCATCCCACAATCGCAGCAAGCGGTAGCTGACAAAACTATCGGCTTCGAAGGTGGTGAATAAAGACGGGTCGTAGAAAGCTGCATAACCCAGACGTCCGCCCAAAATGATCCCCAAGGTGCAATAAAAGAAGAGATCTTCCCAATGCCGCTGGGCCATCGGCGCGCCCGGCGCGATCAGCATCTTCGACATATGCCAATAGGCGAACAATAGGCCGCCCAGATAGGCAAGCGAATAGTAGCGCAACATGAATGAGCCGATTTCGATACCGGGTTTGAGGCCCAATTCAGCCCATTGGATTGGATCGGATGCGGCCGATAACGTGAGTAGTGACAGCAAGAAGCTTACCCCTTAAGTAACCAGAATCGCATGAGGGCACCAAACGTTTGGCCTCAGCTGCTTTTGGCATAGACCAGCGGCAGGTTAAAGCCTGTGCTGCACATGAATTGATAACGACGAGATCGCCGACACAAGGTGGACCGCATAATCGGGATTAGGAGATACTACTAGATGGCAACGGAACTGGATCGCGCGCTGAATTCCATCATGGATGCATTGGTGCAGCCAGGACAACCCTTTGAAACCGTTTCGTATGAACAGTTTGGCCATCAGCTGCCTGCGTTCAAGAACGCTCCGCCAAGTCTGGCACATTATTTCGCGCATTATTGTAACGAACATGCCGATCTGACCTTTTTGGTTGATGGCGATATACGGCTGACCTTCGCCGAATCCTACGCCGCGGCACGCGCAGTTGCTGCCGGTCTGGTCGCAAATCACGGCGTGAAAAAGGGCGACCGCGTTGGAATCGCGGCACGCAATTCTGCCAATTGGATCATTGCCTACATGGGCATAGTTATGGCTGGCGGCTGTGTGACCCTGATCAACGGTTTCTGGACCGGTGACGAGCTGGCATATGGTATCGAGCTGGCCGAGTGCAGTCTGGTACTGGCCGATGCGCAGCGCGCCAAGCGGCTGGAAGGGACCGCCCATTCCGCGCAAGTGATTGTCATCGACCATGTTGGCCCGCCATCCACCGGCCTGGCCAATGTGTGGGCGCAAGGCGATGCTGCCACATTGCCCGAACTGGGGCCAGACGATCTGGCCTCCATTCTCTACACCTCAGGCTCCACCGGATTTCCCAAGGGCGCCTGGTCCGATCATCGCGGCGTAGTGTCAGGCATCGTTTGCTATGTGGCCCAAACTGCGATGGCGGCTATTCTGCTGACCCAGAAGGGAACTCCTCCATCTGAACAGCCCTGCGCGCTGGTGGCAGTGCCCTTGTTCCACGTGACCGGCGAAGTGCCGCTGTTCCTGCAAAGCTACGCCATTGGCCGCAAATTGGTGATGATGCCCAAATGGGACGCGGTAGAAGCCATGCGGCTGATCGAGGCAGAACGAGTGAGTTATTTCGTCGGCGTGCCGCTGATGAGCTACGAAATGGCCACCCATCCCAAGCGGGCTGATTTTGACCTGTCCACTTGCAAGAGCTTTGCCGCTGGCGGCGCGCCGCGCCCGGTTGATCATGTTACCAAGATCAAGGAAGCGTTCCCGGACGGCTTCCCGCTATTGGGATACGGCCTGACTGAAACCAACGCTGTTGGTTGCGGCAATTACAACGAAAACTACCTGGCCAAACCGGGCAGCACCGGCAAAGCCAGCCGCCCGATTGTCGATCTGGCAATCCTGGATGATGACGGCAACAAATTGGCACAAGGCCAAGTCGGCGAGGTTTGCATACGTACGGTGGCCAATTTCCGCGGCTATTGGAAGAATGACAAAGCAACCGAGGAAGCCTTCACCAAGGACGGGTATTTCCGCAGCGGCGATCTGGGATATCTGGACGAAGACGGCTATCTGTTCATTGTCGACCGCAAGAAAGACATCATCATTCGCGGCGGTGAGAATATCTCCTGCATCGAGGTTGAACAGGCATTATATGCGCATCCTGACGTGATCGAATGTTCGGTGTTCGGCCTGCCGGACGAGCGGTTCGGCGAGATTGTCGGTGCGATTTATCTGGTTCGCGACGGCAAATCCCTATCCCCCGAAGGACTTTGCCAGTTCCTCGATGGAAACCTTGCGCCTTACAAGCTGCCTGCCCATGTCTGGCAAGCACACGAGGCACTGCCACGACTTGGCACCCAAAAAATCGACAAGAAATCTTTGCGCGCACAATATTCCGCATTGATGGAGGCCGGTTAAGCGTTGCGGTAACCAAGCCAGCGGGGATTTTGAAGTCAGGTGAATAAAGTTCGGATCCCCCATCAACGCGCGATTATTGATCGCCGCGCGATTGGAACAGCCATTGCTGAGCTTGCTGCTGCCCAAGGCGCGCAGGCGCGGCCCGATATTGTCGCCTTGCTACGCGGCGCATTGGATGATGGGCGGGCAGAAGTAGCCCGGCGGCTGGCGGAAAAGCCATCGGCCGGGCATGAATGCTGCGCGGGGCAAGCCTTTCTGGTCGATCAGCTGGTCCGCCTGATCCATGATCACGTGGTGCGCGATGTTTATCCCTCGGCCAACCGGTCGACCGGAGAACGGCTGACTATCATGGCGGTTGGCGGATATGGCCGGGCTGAAATGGCACCCCATTCCGACGTTGATATCGCCTTCTTCACCCCCACTCGCCGTGCGCCGTGGTGCGAACAGGTGATCGAGGCCATCCTCTATTTTATGTGGGACCTGGGCCTGAAGGTCGGCCATTCCAGCCGCACGCCCGATGATATGGTGCGCTTGGCGAAGGAAGATCTGACCATCTGCACGTCCTTGCTGGAAGGGCGCTTCTTGTGGGGCGATGACGATCTGTATCAGGAAATCCGGCAACGGTTTATTGCCGAAGTCGTGGCCGGCACAGAGCACAAATTTGTCTCGGAAAAGCTGGATGAGCGCAATGCCCGGCACAAACGGATGGGTGACAGCCGCTATGTTGTCGAACCCAATGTCAAAGAGGGCAAAGGCGGCCTGCGCGATCTGCAGACGCTGTATTGGATCGGAAAATATATCCATCAGGTTCGCAGCGGCGAAGATCTCGTTGAAGCGGGCTTACTGACGCGGTTGGAATACCGATCTTTCCGACGTGCAGAGAGCTTTATGCTTGCAGTGCGCTGCCATTTGCACATGTTGACCGGGCGCGCCGAAGACCGCCTGACATTCGATTTGCAGCGGCAAGTGGCGCAGCGGATGAATTTCGCGGATCGCCCGGGTAAAAGTTCAGTCGAACGGTTCATGCAGTTCTATTTTCTGCAGGCCAAACGGGTCGGCAGCCTGACAGCGGTGTTCCTTGAACATATTGACCAGCAATTCGCCCGGCGTCGGCCCGGCCGCGGGTTGCTGGCCGGATTCACCGCTCGCGCACGGATGCACAAGGGTTACCGGGTGTACGGCGGCAAGATTGAAGCGCCCGGCGATAGCTGGTTTGCCGAGGACCCGGTCCGTCTGATCGAATTATTCCAGATCGCCGAAGCCGAAGGGCTGGACGTGCATCCCGCAACCATGCGGCAGGCAGACCGCGATTCCGGTCTGATCACCGCCAAAATCCGCAAGGACCCGCGGGCGAATGCATTGTTCCTCGACCTGCTGTCAGGCCGCAACGATCCCGAATCCGTATTGCGGTGGATGAACGAGGCGGGCGTATTCGGAAAATTCGTGCCTGATTTCGGGCGTGTAAATGCCCAGATGCAATTCGACATGTATCACCATTATACGGTCGACGAACACACGATCCGCGCCATTGGCTTGCTCAGCAGGATCGAACGGGGCGAGCTGGGCGAGGATCATCCCCGCGCCACCAAACTGATCCACAAGGTTGCGTCCCGCCGCGCCGCCTATGTTGCGGTCTTGCTGCACGATATCGCCAAGGGGCGCGGCGGTGACCATTCCGTATTGGGCGGCGATGTTGCTGAAAAACTGTGCCCCAGATTTGGGCTTACTCAGGACGAAACCGATCTGGTCGCATGGCTGGTACGCCATCATCTGCTGATGAGCGCCACTGCGTTCAAGCGCGACCTGACCGATCCGGTCACGATTGAAAACTTCGTGGCTGAGGTACAGAGCGTCGAGCGCTTGCGGCATTTGATGATGTTGACGGCAGTCGACATCCGCGCGGTCGGCCCCGGTGTATGGAACAGTTGGAAACGCCAATTGCTGGGCGAATTGTCCGACGCCGCGCAAGAACGCCTGCGGCTCGGCCATGTCCGTCACGGCCGCAAAGAACGGGTCGCCTATATGAAGGAAACTGTCGCCAAGTTGCTGGGTGACAAGGCCAATTTGGTGACCGAATACGATCAGAACTTCAATGATGCCTATTGGGTCGCAGAATCGGAAAAGATCATCGCCCTGAACCTGGTGCAATATTCAGTTGCGCGCGGGCTTGAGGAAGATCTTTCGATCCACTGTGAATATGATGAAGAGCGCGGCGCAACCTTGGTCAGTGTAATTGCGTCGGACCATCCGGGCCTGTTTTACCGGATAGCGGGCGGCATTCATCTAGCCGGGGCGCATATCATTGACGCGCGAATTCATACTACCCGCAACGGCTGGGCGGTCGACAATTTCCTTATTCAGGACCCATTGGGGAAACCGTTCTACGAATCGGGGCAGATTGACCGGATCAAGCGATCGATTGGCGATGCACTGGCCAACCGGATCGAATTGGTACCGCAATTGGCAAGGCGGCCACTTCCACGTTCACGCGCCGGTGCGTTCGATGTTCGGCCGCGGGTGATTTTCGACAATGAAGCATCCAATAAATACACTGTTGTCGAGGTGAATGCGCGTGACCGTCCGGCGCTTCTCAACCGGCTTGCGCGGTCATTATTCGAAAGCCAGCTTGTGGTATATTCAGCACACATCACGTCTTATGGTGAGCGTGCAGCAGATAATTTCTATGTTACCGACGTACTTGGTAATAAGATCACAAATGCTGACCGCTTAACGGCGATCGAGAAAGCCTTGCTCGATGCTTCCAGTGATAGGCGGCAAGCCGAATTAGAAGATGCCTGATGCTCGATTGCAACAGGCTTCAAAATAGGTCTTGATTAAGAACTGACTCTGCGCAATGCGATCGCGACAGCGATAACAATAACAAAAAATCCATGATCTTAGGAAAACACGATGAAGAATTTTACTTCAATTGCTTCGCTTTGCGTACTCGGCGCTGGCATGGCCCTCACACCACAACTGGCTTTTGCGCAAGACGCAGATGAAACTGCAGAAGCCCCCGCTTCGCGCAGCGGAAGTTCGATTGATGCCGCCGCTGGCGTAATCATCGTGACCGCGAACAAGGGTCAAAATCCTGAAGACGTGCAGGATGTGCCGCTTTCGGTCACTGCCTTTAACGCTGGCTCACTCGAAGCACTCAAAGTGCGCGATATTGAGAGCCTGACCTATTCGGCACCAAACATCTCGCTCGATCAAATCGGCACCAGCCGCGGCACTGCCAACTTCTCGATCCGCGGTTTGGGCATCAACAGCTCGATCCCTTCGATTGATCCAACTGTCGGCGTGTTTGTCGACGGTGTTTACCTCGGCTTTAACGGCGGCGTCGTATTCGATGTCTTCGATCTCGACAGCGTAGAATTGCTGCGCGGTCCGCAGGGCATCCTGTTCGGCCGTAACACCACCGGCGGCGCAGTGCTGCTCAACACCGGCAACCCAACTGAAGAATTCGCTGGCAAATTCCGCGCTTCTGTTGACGGTCCGTTTGCCGACGGCGGACGCGGCGGTGCAAACTATACAGCTAGCGGTGTAATTTCCGGCCCAATCATCGAAGACGTTCTGTTGTTCAAGGTTGGCGCCTATTACAACAATGATGATGGGTACTTCACCAATCTGTTCGATGGCGAAAACCACGGCGCTGCGGAAACCAAAATCCTGCGCGGTGCGCTGGAATTCCGCCCTACCGATGCCCTGACATTTGTCGGTAAGGTCGATTATTTCACCAGTGAAGGCGATGGCCCATCCGGCCAGAACCACGGTATCTTTGCGCGCGATACGTTTGATTTCTCGATCGACGAGCCAGGCGCTTACGATACCGAAATCTGGACTGCTTCACTCCGTACGGATCTGGACATCGGGCCCGGCACTTTGACCAACATCTTCGGTTACCGGACCTATGAGGCAACCACGCTAGGCGACATCGATTCCTCGCCCTTGGACCTTTTCCATTCTGGGACCGAAACTGAACAGGATCAGATTTCGAACGAATTGCGTTATGCAGTCAGCTTCGATGATGTGCTGGATTTAACTGTTGGCGGGTTTTATTTTGACCAAAGCATTGCCTATACCGAAACCCGTGATCTGCTCAACGCGACCGGCCCAACGGCGCCGCCAATCTTTTATGGCGGCGGGCAGCAGGACCATGAAGTCCTCGGGATATTTGCGCAGGGTAAGTTCCATATCACTGATGCGCTGAGCGTAATCGGCGGTATTCGCTGGAGCAAGGAAACCAAGGATGCCGGCGTAACCTACATCCTTCCACGTCCTGCGTGTTCCGTAGTTGACAGTACATGCCCGACAAGCTTTGTCGATTCCAACACTTGGAAAAACTGGTCTCCGAAAATCGGCCTGCAGTATGAATTCGACACTGGACAGATCTACGCTTCATGGACCCGAGGTTATCGTTCGGGCGGCTACAACTTCCGCATAACCAATGCGACTGTGTTCGAAAATGTCGTGGTTCCGGCAACGGGCGGCAATTTCTTCTTCGGTGAAGAAAAAGTCGACAGCTACGAAGTTGGTGCGAAATTCCAGACCTATGATGGCACTTTCACACTGAACGTCGCCGCTTACATGACCAAGATCGCGGACATGCAGCGTGAGGTGAACCAGTCTTCACTAACCGCCGGTGTTTCGCAATTCATCCTCAACACAGCCGATGCAACCATCACCGGCTTCGAGGCTGAAGCGAAGATGCGTGTCAGTGACAATATCCTGTTCACAGCCAACATTGGTGTGATCGACGACAAGTATGACGAAGTTCGCTTCGATATTTCGGGTGACGGCTTAATTAACGATGCCGATCTGGCGCTGCGTTTGCCGCGTGTGCCGGAAGTTACCTGGGGCGTGGGTGTCCTGCATGAACTGGACCTCGGGTCGAGCGCGGTGATCAGCCGGCTCAACTTCCAATATCGCGATGAATTTGCTTATACGGATAACAACTTCGGTTGGATCCCGCATGCAGAAGTTCTCGATGCGAACATCACTTGGGAAACCCCAATGGAAGGGCTGAGCTTCTCGGTTTACGGCAAGAACCTGCTCGACAACGTACAGTTTGGCGGTGACACACAGCTGCCATTCGGCGGTCCACGGTCTACCGGAGTGAACGTGCCATTCGCTGATAACCCTGCTGCCGGCACATTGTCGCCGCTATCCAAGGGTCGTCAGATCGGCATCGAAGCGCTGTTTGAATTCTAAGCAGAGCCGCTTTTGGATAATGAAAAGGGGTACCTTCGGGTACCCCTTTTTTTGCTCTTAGCCGCGGCTACCGAATAGCGCGGTTCCAACGCGCACATGCGTTGCGCCCAGCTGCACCGCTATGGGATAGTCGCTGCTCATCCCCATGCTTAGGCCATCAAGCCCATTATCGGTCGCCAGCTTATCAAGCAGCGCAAAAAACGGTGTCGGTTCAATTCCGGCAGGCGGTACACACATCAGCCCGGCCAGCGGGATATTCGCGGCCCGCGCCTGCGCAATAAAGGCAGGCAGATTACCAATCGCACAGCCGCCCTTTTGCTCTTCCTCACCAATATCGACCTGAATAAAGCACGGGATGCGGCGATCCGCGTTGTCCATTGCCTTGGCCAACGCCTTCAGCAGACTGGGCCGGTCGAGCGAATGGATGCAATCGAACAAAGCGACAGCATCATCGGCCTTGTTGGATTGAAGTTGCCCGACCAAATGCAGCTCTACATCGGGAAATCGCACGCGCAATTCGGGCCATTTGCCCTGAGCTTCCTGCACCCGGTTTTCCCCGAACGCCCGCTGTCCTGCCTCCAGCAAAGGGAGAACGTCCTCAGCCGGATGCGTCTTGCTGATGGCGATCAGCGTGACGTCCTCCGCCTTGCGCTGCGCGATTTTTGCGGCGGCGGCGATTTTCTCGCGGACATTCTGGAGACTGGTGGCTGCATTTTCGATCATTTGCGCGCTATAGCGCGGCTGTGACGCGAAACCAGACCCATCCTGCCACTGCATTGCCAGAATTGTGGCTGCTGAGTGACGAGCGCAATGATGCAGCGCTCGCAGATGCCTTGCACCAATTGCCGCGCAATTCGGGTTTCATCTACCGCCATTATCATTTGCCGGACACTCCAAGACGCGAGCGATTTGACGAGCTCGCTGATCTGGCCCGCAGCATGGGCCACTGGGTAATAGTATCCTGCGACCCGGAAACAGCCAAGGCATGGCGCGCCAACGGGATCTACGGCCCGCCCGAACGGCTTGCTAATGCCCCCGGCCTGATCCTTCTCGCCGCAGTTCACAACGAAGCCGAGATTGCGGCCGCTAACCAGATCGAGGCAGATGCGGTGTTGCTATCGCCGGTTTTCCCGACCCGTTCCCACCCGGGCGCCGCTTCGCTTGGGCCCGCTCGCTTCCGCCAGCTGGCAAAGTTAGCCGAAATGCCGGTCATCGCATTGGGCGGAATGACCCCGGAAACCGCCACAAAGCTGGATTGGCCCCGCTGGGCGGCGATTGATGGCCTCGCTTCGACGAAGGATTCTTGACGCAGGAGTCCTGCCCGGTGCATTATACGAATATGACACCTGTCCGGAATGAGCCGGAGTAGTCGAAGTGATTTGGGGAAACACCATGGCCGCCCGCGCAATCGGGAAATCATCTGCAACGGATTGGCGCGCCGCGTTCCGGCGTTCGCTGCGCCGTGCCTTGCAAATGGGCGGCGCTGCAGCGCTTCTGATCATGATGCTGTTCCTCGGCCTGTCACTGGCGAGCTACACCCACACCGACCCCAGCCTTTCAACCGCGGCTGCTGGAACAGACATCGGTAATTGGCTGGGCAGACCCGGCGCATGGGTGGCGGAGCGCGTATTGGTCTTGTTTGGCCTAACCGCGATCCTGTTGCTGCCGCTGCTATACATCGGCGCCCGCAAATTATGGCGTGATGTGGAGGAGGAGGACCGCGAAGCTGACACGCGCTGGTGGCAGCCAGTGGCTATGTTGATCGCCGCAATGGCCTTGATTTCTACAGTGCTAGCCTTGGCTTTCGGCGGACCGGGCGGCACCCTGCCTGCATCGCTGGGCGGCATCACTGGGCTGCTGGGCGCAGCCGCTATCGAGGCCGTGGCTGGGCGTCTGCCGGAAAATACACAAGGCTGGACCATCCTCGGCCTTGCGCTGTTATGCCTTGGCGGCGGGGCCACTCTGCTCACGCGAGTCTTCGCGATTGACTGGGCGCAATTACTGACCCTGCCAGCATTTCTGAAACGCGGCCCCGCATCTGATGATACGGAAAGTTCCTTCCTGCCGAAGCGCAAGCCGAAGGAAAAAGCCAATAGAGCCGAGCCGAACGAAGCATTCGCTGCTCAGCCAGCCCGCCGGACGCCAGAAATTACCGATCCATCTGCTCCGCCAAAGAAGGCTGCAATGGCCAAGTCTAAGCAGCGGGACATGTTCGCGAAATATGAATTGCCGGGTCTCGAATTGCTCGAAGAGCCGCCGGTTCATCAGGCCCCCAAACTCGACAAGATGGCGCTGGAACGTAACGCCCGTCTGCTGGAAACCGTGCTCGACGATTTCAATGTGAAGGGCGAGATTACCGCTGTTCGCACCGGCCCGGTGGTGACCATGTACGAACTGGAACCTGCGCCCGGGATCAAGGCCAGCCGGGTGATCGGCCTGGCGGAAGATATCGCCCGCAATATGTCCGCTATCAGCGCCCGCGTTTCGCCCATTCCGGGCAAGACGGTGATGGGCATCGAACTGCCCAATGCCGACCGCCAGATGGTTGTGTTGAAGGAGCTGATGTCTTGCGCAGCCTTTGCCGAATCCACCGGCAATCTGCCGATAATTCTGGGCAAGGACATTGCCGGTGAGCCGATCGTCGCCGATCTTGCCGCCATGCCCCATTTGCTGGTCGCGGGCACCACCGGATCGGGTAAATCGGTCGGGCTCAACTGTATTCTGCTGTCGCTGCTGTACCGCTTCACCCCCGCTGAATGCCGATTGATCCTGATCGATCCCAAGGTGCTGGAACTGAAGAGTTACGACGATATCCCGCATCTGCTTTCGCCGGTCGTTACCGAACCGCATAAATCGGTGCGCGCGCTAAAATGGGCGGTCGAGGAAATGGAGCGCCGTTACCGCATGATGAGCAGCATCAACGCGCGTAATCTGGACAGTTTTAACGACCGAATCAAAACCTCCATCGCCAAGGGTAAACCGCTGGGCCGCCGGGTCGGTATTGGCTTTGATCCAGACACGGGTGAGGAGATGTTCGAGGAAGAGCAGCTCGATTACGAACCGCTGCCGCAGATCGTTCTGATCGTGGACGAACTGGCCGATTTAATGGTCACCATCGGCAAAGAAATCGAGGTGCTAATCCAGCGCCTGAGCCAAAAATCACGCGCCGCCGGGATCCATCTGATTATGGCTACCCAGCGCCCGTCGGTCGATGTCATAACCGGCGTGATCAAGGCCAATCTGCCGACGCGGATCAGCTTCAAGGTCACCAGCCGGATCGACAGCCGGACCATTCTGGGCGAGCAAGGCAGCGAACAGCTGCTGGGCAAGGGCGATATGCTGTATAAGCCCAACACCGGTTCGATGGTACGGGTCCACGGGCCGTTCGTATCGGACGAGGAAGTGGAGCGGGTCGCCAGCCACTGGCGCGCGCAGGGCAAGCCCGATTATATTGATGCTGTCACCGAAGAACCGGAAGACGGCGGCTTCAGCTTCGATGATGAACTGACCGCCAGCGACGATCCGGACGAGCGCAAATACCGCCAGGCCTGCCAGTCAGTATTCGAAAGCCAGAAGGCGAGTGGCAGCTGGCTGCAACGCCAGATGGGCGTCGGCTACAACACCGCCGCCAAATGGATCGAACGGATGGAAGCCGAAGGCCTGGTCGGCCCCGCAAATCACGTCGGACGGCGCGAGATTTACCGAGATCGAGACGGGAATCCGCTCTAGCTGCTATAGCCGCCCGAATGTGAGCTGTCCCTTTCGCTGGCCATCGAATCCAATTGCCAGATGCGCTGATCATCCACCACTGTGCGAGCAACATCTTCGGGAAATCCGATCCCCGTCAGCAACTGCTCGCACAGCTCAAGGCTGGCCTCCATCGTTTCAGGGATCGCGCTTCTGGCTCCGGAGCTGCGTAACACCAGCGCATGGTCCACATCGCGAGCGCGGGCGATAATCGGGACGTGCGGCCATGCTTGGTGGATCGCCCTTATGACATGCTCTGCGGTTTCCGGTGCATCTATGGTGGTGGCAAAGGCCGCAGCATTTTCGATGCCCAAATGCCGGAGGAAATCAGGTTGGCCAGCATCGCCAAAATAGATCGGCATTCCCTTACCCCGGTGTTCAGCAACCAGTTCAGGATCATTGTCGACCGCAATAAACGGTATTCGCTGGCCTTCCAGTAATTGTGCCAACATTCTGCCAACTCGTCCGAAGCCGCCGATGATAACCATCTGACTCCCGCCTGATGTCACAGTGAGATCGGGATTTTCAGAGCTGGCTGCGCCAAGCTGCACGCCCACGCGGCGCCCTATCGCTGCAAGGGCCGGCGTCAGGAACATTGTGACAATGACCACCATCAACATGAACTGGGCAACAACCGGATCCAGCAAGGCAAATGAAAGCGCAGATGCGATCACCACAAAGGCAAATTCCCCGCCTTGGCTCATCAATATCGATGTTTCCGCTGCCACTGCATTGGACAAGCGGAAGGCCTTGGCGAGGCCAAACATTATCAAGGCTTTTAGCGTTATCAATCCAATGACAGACAGCGCCACCCATCCAATATCATCCCACACCGCAGCCATATCCAGGCTCATGCCAACCGATATGAAGAACAGGCCCAGAAGCAGACCCTTGAATGGCTCGATATCGCTCGCGATCTGGTGGCGATATTCGGTCCCGGCAAACAGTAGGCCGGCCAGGAACGCTCCAAGCGCCATGGAAAGCCCAGCCCAAGCGGTAAGGGCAGCAGTGGCCAAAACCAGCAGCAGAACGGCTGCCATGAACACCTCTCGGCTAGACGCACTGCTTACAAATTTCAGAAAAGGCCGAACAATCACGCGGCCAGTCAGAAATATTGCGGCGATGACGAATAATGCCTGCCCAATGGCAAAAACAGCTGCCCCGGCAAGTGATCCTTCGACGCTGGCTCCAGCAAAGCCGACAAAGAACAGGATCGGTACTACGGCCAGATCCTGAAGCAGCAATATCCCAAAACTGCTTCGTCCGGGCGGTGTGCTGAGCCGGCGGTTTTCGGTCAGTAGCTGCATGACCAAGGCCGTGGATGAAAGCGCCAGACAAAGCCCATATATTGCCGCTGCGACCAGCGAATTTCCGAACAGATAAGCGATGGCGCCGATTGCCAGCCCAGTGACGATTACTTGCGCGGCCCCCAATCCGAATACCAGCCTCCGCATGGCCCAGAGTTGGGCAGCTGAAAGCTCCAGTCCAATCGTGAACAGGAGAAATATGACCCCTAATTCCGCGAACCTTCTGACCCCTTCCAGGTCATCGAAAATGATATATTCCAGAACGGGCGCCTGCCCGACCAACTGGCCGGCACCGTGCGGACCGATGAGCAATCCCACAAAAAGGAAACCGAGGACCGGACTGATGCCAAACTTACGCACCAGAGGAATTATCAAACCAGCCGCAACCAGAAAGATGATCGCTTCCCTCAGATATGGAATTTCAGGGTGCACGGCAGGGTCTCTTCATGGCGAATAAAGTGAAAAGCAGGTTGAGCGGATAGCAGGATAACAAAACTTGCTGAACTACAGGACCTATTGCACAATCCTCCAAAGCTCAAATCAGGAGGACGTGTCATGAACAAAGATGCACCGGCCAAGAGCGCGCCGAGCACAGTCAAACACAACCTTAAGCTAGGCGACCTTGGCGCCGCTCTTGCGGCGGGATGGGGTGATTTTAGAGCGCATCCGGCATACGGGCTGTTCTTCGCCGCAATCTATGTAGCTGTAGGAGGCTTTCTCTATTTTTTCCTGTTCATCCGAGGCGAAGTTGTATGGCTGATTGCAGCTGCGGCAGGGTTTCCATTGCTCGCCCCTTTTGCCGCCGTGGGCCTATATGAAGTCAGCCGTCGCCGCGAGGCAGGACTAGCGATGACTTGGCGAGCTATCCTCGGTGCAATGTGGGGACGCGGTGACGAACAGATACTCAGTATGGGCGTCATCTTGTTCGTCGCCTTTGGATTCTGGATCATGATAGCACACGGAATTTTTGCAATCTTCCTGGCGGAATCGGGGATCGGAGCAGAATCGCTTGAGTTGTTACGCACCCAAGCAGGCATCATGATGTTGCTGGTGGGCGGAGCAGTGGGCGGCCTGATCGCATTCGCGTTCTATTCGATCACGGTCATCAGCCTGCCGATGTTAGTTGACCGTGAAGTTGATTTTCTCACAGCCATATTCTCGAGCTTGGCAGCGGTGCGAACAAATACGTTTGTCTTGGTTGTCTGGGCCATCGTTATTGCGGCCTCTTTGTTCGTCGCCATGCTGCCATTCTTCTTAGGACTTCTATTCGTTCTGCCAGTGCTTGGGCACGCAACATGGCACTTGTATCGGCGCTCGGTCGGTGAGAATCTCGCCAGCTGAGTCGTTAGTGGTCATCCGCCTTTAGCGCCTTCCTCCCACCCCACCCGGTCGATCTTTACCTGATCGCTGCCGCGCCAGTACCAGCCTGCGCCGTGGGCGCGGCCGAGCAGGTTCATCGCAGGGGCGTCGATCCGTAGCTTGCCGTCTTCCTGACCCAAAACACGGTCGTCGATATGCATCGCGAGGACTTCACCCAGCACGATCCCGCCACCGGGCCCGCCGTCTTTTTCCGTCTCGATAAACTGCCACAATTTACATTCGAAGTTGACGGGTGAGGAGGCGATAAGCGGCGGGGCGATCTTGCTCGCCGGGCGCGTTTCGATGCCTGCCAATTCCAGCTCGTCCACTCCTGCGGGCGCATCGGTGGCAGTCAGAACCATCTTTTCCGCGTCCGCTTCGCAGACCAGAGCAATAGTAAACTCACCGGTTTCCCGGATCGCGCGCAGGCTGTCCTTCTGCAGCTCGCCCTGCCGGACACCGTCAGCGCCCATGCCGACCACAACCAGCGCCGGGTCCGCGCCCATTGCGTTGAAGAAGCTATAGGGTGCAGCGTTGCGGCAGCCCTGCGCGTCGCGGGTGACAACCCACGCAATAGGGCGCGGGGTGATGGTGTTGACGAGCAGCTTGTATCGCTCTGCCGGGGTGAGTGTTTCCATGTTGAATTGCATGGTACCGCCCCTAGCTTTGGATCAGCGGCGTTTCCAGCGCGCAATTTCGTGGGCTGTTGTTGCGGCGAGATCGTTTCAATTGTAACGACCCTTCCAAAGGAGACATCCCATGCGCGTCGGCTGCCCCAAAGAAATCAAGAACCACGAATACCGGGTCGGTTTGACCCCCGAAAGTGTCAAGGAACTGACCGTCAACGGCCATGAAGTATGGATGGAAACCGGTGCGGGCATGGGGATCGGCGCAACCGACGATGAATATCGCGCTGCCGGGGCCGAAATCACGGACGGGCCCGACCCGATTTTTGCCGAATGCGAAATGGTGGTGAAGGTCAAGGAACCGCAGGCGGTCGAGCGCGCCAAGCTGCGCGAGGGGCAAATCCTCTATACTTATCTACACCTTGCGCCCGATCCGGAACAAACTGCGGATTTAGTCAAATCGGGCGTAACCGCCATTGCTTATGAGACAGTTACCGGGCCCGGCGGCACTTTGCCCTTGCTGAAACCGATGAGCCAGGTGGCCGGACGGATGAGCATTCAGGCCGGCGCCACCGCGCTGGAAAAGGCGCATGGCGGGCGCGGCGTATTGCTGGGCGGCGTTCCGGGCGTGATGCCGGGCAAAGTTGTGGTGATAGGCGGCGGCGTGGTCGGTTTTAACGCAGCGCAAATGGCCGTTGGTCTGGGCGGGCAAGTGACCATCATGGACCGCGATCCCGAGGTGCTCGACAAGGTCGGAACATTCTTCGAAAACCGCGCCAGCACCCGTTTTTCCAACAAAGCCAATTTGGAAGATTCCATCCGCGAGGCTGATCTGGTGATTGGCGCCGTCCTAATCCCCGGCGCTGCTGCGCCCAAGCTGATAACCCGCGAAATGCTGTCGCTGATGAGGCCCGGCGCGGTGTTGGTGGATGTCGCCATAGATCAAGGCGGTTGTTTCGAAACCAGCCACGCCACCACCCATGCAGATCCAACCTATATCGTTGATGGGATCGTGCATTATTGTGTGGCCAACATGCCCGGCGCAGTGGCGCGGACGAGTACTTATGCACTAAACAACGTGACCCTGCCCCATGCCCTGAGGATAGCAAGATTGGGCTGGAAACAAGCTATGCAGCAAAATCCGTATCTGGCCGATGGACTGAATGTGCATGCTGGACAGGTAACCTATGCTGCCGTGGCTGACGAACTTGGTTACCAAAACCTTCCCATTGAGCAGGCAATACTTTAATATCGTGCGATAATTTAACTTTGGGCTAAGCTAATTGCGTTAACCGTTGCCAATGGCGCGGAATAGCATTCTATCGGTCACGGGTTGGCTACTCGCGCTTGTCTGCGCGGCCCTTGCCGTTACAGCCGCCGTTACAGCCGCCCAAGCATCGACAACAAACGCGCCATCGATATGTTCTGTGAGCGGTTCTGCTGATCGCAGCCTAGCCCAATTAGCAGCTTCGAACGCTGAGTGGAATTGCACAGAAAGCCGTTTTGATCTGTCGCAAGAACGCACTGTATTGCGGATGGACATCAGCGGGGAAGCTGGTGCTAGGACAGCAAAATTACCTCGCTATCTTGTTGGCCGAAGCGCCACATTCAAGCGGGTCAGCAGCTTGGCGGAAGACCGCGACGGATCAATGCGTCAACGCCATTACGGCTTCAACGATGTACAGCCCGGCCTGCCTGACTTCCAATATGCCGCCGAACTCCCGCCAGTCACCGAGCAGACCCGTTTTATCTATATCGGCTTCGAAGGGGCCGGGCAGCAAATCGTCTTTGATCATCTGAGCCTGGTGGATGAGTTGCCCGGAGAGGCACCAGATGAACGAGCTCTTTTGCTATTTCTAGCCGTGCTGTGCGGGATGATCATGATGCCGCTGGCATTCAACCTGGCGTTCTACCGGATTTTGCGGGAACCATTCTTGCTCTGGCATTTATCCCTTTCCGTCTGCGCCCTGATCCAGATCGTGCTCACTGCAGGCTTTTATACCGCGATCATTGATCTCAACATGGACCAGACCCGGGCCGGGACGGTCTTGTCCCTGGGCGGTATGATCGTTTCAGCTAGTATGTTTGCGGCGAACTTTATCGAACCTGACAAACTGCCGCCGCAGTTACGCAAGGCTCTCTTCCTTGGCGCGGTCTGGGCAGGCTTCATTACCGTGGTCCATGCCAGCGCAATTGAAAGCCTTGGCCGCTATTCCTCGGACTTGTTCTATCTCGGCTCCGCAATGATGTTGCCCCTGTTCGCAATGGTAATCTGTCATGCAATTCGGCGCGGCAGCCGTGCGGTATGGTTTCAGCTGGTTGGCTGGGCACCGTTATTCCTTGCCGGAACAGCGCGAGTGGTCAGCTATTTCGTGCCCGAATTGCACCAAACAGATGCCAATGGTCTGTTTCATTTTGGCATCGCGGTGGAATGTATCGCGACCGCACTAGGCGTGGCCGACAGGTTCATGAACATCCGCCTCGAGCGGGATCAGGCCGTGTCGGAAGCCCGTATATCCGAAGCTTTGTCCGAACGAGATCCGCTGACCGGCTTGATGAACCGCCGGGCAATCGAACCATGCTTTGCCGAATTGCGAAGGAAGGGATTTGAT
>Ga0209491_10004162_pt1 | contig 22679 bp, 24 predicted proteins | sample BON02_FD_187213 | JGI IMG/M metagenome (GOLD analysis project Ga0209491, IMG submission 187213) | Freshwater microbial communities from Lake Bonney liftoff mats and glacier meltwater in Antarctica - BON-02 (SPAdes) (version 2) | ecosystem: Environmental > Aquatic > Freshwater > Ice > Glacier... | reverse complement strand
CAGCGCTTCTAGCACACATCTCTCCTCTTGGATGGGCACATATCCTCATCACGGGCGAGTACAGGTGGCCAAAACAGTGACCGAGGAGCTTAACGTACTATTCTGCCCTCTACCGGAGCGGACCCCCTTATGTCTATGCCGAATGGAAGAAGTGCCGCGCCGGGCTCGATTACCACATCGCGATCGACAGGCATTATTACTCCGTGCCCTATCAGTTGCTGAAGAAAGAGCTGTGGGCGCGCATCAGCGCCCGGACGGTCGAAGTCTTCCATATCGGGCAGCGTGTCGCTTCACATGTTCGCACCTCCAGCAACGGGCAGCACTCCACGCAGCGCGACCACATGCCGGCACACCACACGTTCCGCGAAGACTGGACGCCGCAGCGCATCCAGGCTTGGGCCGCGCGGATCGGGCCGAACGTTGCGATCTTCGCCGAGGTCGTGATGCGAGACCGCAAGCACTGTGAACAAGGCTATCGCACCTGTCTGGGCGTGATCCGGCTGGCTGACAGGTTCGGTCGGGACCGCCTCGATGCCGCCTGCAATCGCGCCTTGGAGATCAACGCGCGATCCTACTCATCAGTCCATTCGATCCTGAAGAATGGGCTGGACAGCAAGACCCGGGCCCGCGCCACGGAGGAGCCTGCCATCAATCACCCCAACATCCGTGGCGCCGATTACTTCCACTGAAAGGACACACAATGCTTGACCACCCAACCCTCGATCACCTGAAGGCCCTGCGGCTTGACGGTATGGCCGAAGCCTTCGTCGAACTGCAATCTCAGGATGCTGCTGCTGACCTCAGCCACGCCGAATGGCTTGGCCTGCTGGTTGACCGTGAGGTCGCCAGCCGAGAAACCAAGCGCTTCGAGGCCCGCATGCGCTCAGCCAGGCTACGCCATGTGGGCGCCTGCCCGAGGATGCGCATTGCGTCGCCTGAAATGTTGCTGAAGATTGTGCTGTTGCATCATTAGAATTGTTCCCGAAGCAGATTGGTTCGGGGGTCGACATGAGGCGGATCAGCATGGGTACGAGAGACGAACTTCTGGAGGCGGTGGCGGCGCGATACCGTGCCGCGACCCGAACCGGAAAGGGTCGGATTCTGACGGAGTTCGTGGAAATCTCCGGGTATCACCGCAAGCACGCTGAACGCCTCCTGAGGCGTGAACATGCCGTGGACCGGGCTCGGCCCCGGCCTGGACGCCGGATTTATGACGAAGCGGTGCGAGAGGCGCTTGTTGTGCTCTGGGAAGCGGGCGACCGGATCTGCGGGAAGCGGCTGAAGCCTCTCATCCCGCTGCTGATCCCGGCCATGGAGCGGCATGGCCATCTTGTGCTGGACGAGACGGTTCGGCTCCGACTCTGCGAGATCAGTGCAGCCACGATCGACCGGGTGCTGGCCCCGGTCCGGGCAGGCGCTTCGGGCGGGCGGCGTCGGCGCAATACCCATTCCTCAGCAGTGCGGCGCAGTGTGCCGATCCGGACCTTTGCAGATTGGAACGACCCTGTGCCTGGATACATGGAGGCAGATCTTGTGGCACATAGTGGCCCGTCGGCAAGCGGCAGCTTCGTGCAGACGCTAACACTCACCGATATCGCTACGGGATGGACGGAATGCGCGCCGCTGCTGTTTCGCGAGCAGCGCCTGCTGAGCGAGGTGATGACCGCGCTGCGTCCGGTATTGCCGTTTCCGTTGCTCGGCTTCGACACGGACAATGACAGCGTGTTCATGAACGAGACGATCAAGGGCTGGTGCGAGGAGGCGCATGTCGAGTTCACCCGGTCCCGGCCATATCGCAAGAATGATCAGGCCCATGTCGAACAAAAAAACGGTGCCATCGTGCGCCGGATGGTGGGCTATCGCAGATATGCGGGCATCGACGCTGCCGCCGAACTGGCATGCCTTTATCGCAGCATGCGGCTCTACGTGAACTTCTTCCAACCCTCGTTCAAGCTGATGGAGAAGACCCGGGACGGTGCCCGGGTGACCAAGCGCTATCACCCGCCGCTGGCACCGTTTCAGCGCGTGCAGGCCCATCCCGCGGTCTTGCAGGCCGCCAAGGACGCGCTTGTGGCGCAGTTCAAGCAGCTCGATCCGGTCGCCCTGCTCCACGACATCCGCCGGGCACAGGCACGGTTGACGGCGCTGGCCGATGCAACGCCATTCGCTGAAAACGACGGCAATCCCAAGGCGGACGTCGAAAATTTCCTCAACGGTCTGCGCCATGCCTGGAAGGAGGGCGAGGTCAGGCCCACGTCACGGAGAAAGCCGCCTATCCCCCGAGGTCGGCGACGGCCCGATCCGCTCGCAAAGGTCACCGACGATCTCAAGGCGTGGTTCGACGAGGACCCGTCAAAACCGGACATGAGCTTTTGTGCAGGCTTCAGGCCGCCCATCCAGATGCCTATCCTGACATGTTGCTGCGCACCGTACAGCGCCGCGTGAAAATCTGGAGAGCAGAATTGGCCAGATCATTGGTGTTCGGAGTCAGCGGGGCCATGGTTGCTGATGACCTCTGACACGCTGCGCAATCTGGAAGCTCCGCGCGCCAGAGGTCATCAGCAACCGCCTAAACTTGGGTTCTGCAGGAGAATGAAATCTACCAGGAACATTCGGCTGAGGCAACGACATGGTTCTTCAGGAACATATTCGGATGCGGCAATACGGATTCTCACTTTGATTGTCGCGCTGCAATTACCGTGCGCGGCGCGGCCTCGACAAGGCGCTGTTCCAGAGCCTTCTCACCGGCAAGTGGATCACCGACAAGCGCGGCCTGATCATCACCGGCCCCTGTGGGGTCGGAAAAACCTGGCTGGGATGTGCCCTCGCGCAGGCGGCCTGCCGCGACGGCGTGACCGTGGTCTACAAGCGGATGCCTCGCCTCTTCGAGGAACTGGAACTGGCCCATGGGGACGGCCGCTTCCTCCGCCTGTTCCGCAGCATCACAAAGGCGCAGCTGCTCATCCTGGATGATTGGGGACCGGACCGGCTCACCGCCACGCAGCGCCGCGACCTGATGGAAATCGTCGAAGAACGGTATGGCCGCGGCTCAACCATGATCACCAGCCAGTTGCCCATCAAGGCCTGGCACGACGTCATCGGCGAGCCGACGTTCGCGGACGCCATCCTCGACCGCATCGTCCACAATGCCTACCGTATCGAGCTGGAAGGGCAGTCCATGCGGAAAACCATCGCCAAAATGGATGACGAACCGCCTCAGACCTGATACCCGAAACACGCTGCCTCACGGCAACGCGTCACCGGTGGGCGGATACCCCGGAACAGGTGGGCGCATGTTGTCGGAATGAGTGGGCGCATGCTCCGGAATACGCAGTCTGTCCATAGCAACATCCTATGCCCTTTGGGCTCTGGTGTCGCACTTCAATCTTGAGGCTAAGCGGTGCCGCACCGAACCAGTCTGGCAAATGGTTTAACGCCATTCAATACGGTGTACGTCGTGAAGATAACTTGCTCGACTACGATCAGGTCGAGGCCTTAGCCAAAGAGCATACCCCCAAGATGATCATCGCAGGAGGGTCCGCGATCCCCCGCAAGATTGATTTCAAACGTATGCGCGAGATTGCCGATATGGTCGGCGCCTATCTGCATGTCGATATGGCCCACTTTGCCGGACTGGTTGCCGCGGGCGAACACCCCTCGCCCTTCCCCCATGCCCACGTTGCCACAACAACGACCCACAAAACCCTGCGCGGCCCGCGCGGCGGCATGATCCTCACCAACGACGAAGCGCTGGCGAAAAAGTTCAATTCGGCCATTTTCCCCGGTATTCAGGGCGGCCCGTTGATGCATGTGATCGCGGGCAAGGCTGTGGCCTTTGGTGAGGCCCTGCGTCCTGAATTCAAGACCTACATCAAGCAGGTAATCGTGAATGCCCAAGCGATGTCAGATCAGCTGATCAAAGGTGGTTTGGATACGGTCACGCACGGCACGGACACCCATGTGGTACTGGTTGATCTGCGCCCCAAAGGCGTCACCGGCAACATTGTTGACAAAGCTCTTGGCCGCGCCCATATCACCTGCAACAAAAACGGCGTGCCTTTTGATCCTGAAAAGCCGACCGTGACCTCCGGCATCCGCCTTGGCTCCCCCGCCGGAACGACGCGCGGCTTTGGCGAGGCCGAGTTTCGCCAGATCGCAGACTGGATCGTCGAGGTGGTGGATGGCTTGGCTGCAAACGGGGCCGACGGCAATGCCGCGGCTGAGGCCAGAGTGAAGTCGGAAGTCGAAGCCATGTGCGCGCGTTTCCCGATTTATTCAAATCTGTAATGCGTGACGTGGCGCGTGTGCATAAAGCGCACGCGCTTGCGCGCAAGGATTGGCGCTACTATCGCCCGGCGCGCAAACTTCACTGCGCGCCGGTTATCATTTCTTAATGTCCTTGCCATAAGGCAGAAGGCACAGCTCGCTGACTCAGATATCCAGCGTGTGCTGTCTTTCCCATTCGGTGAAATGACTTGAAAAATCGTTCCACTCCTTGTGCTTCAGCTTGAGATAGGCCGCCGAAAACTCGGCCCCCATCGCTTCTTTCAGGCCGTCGTCTTTATCGTACTCGCGCAGCGCGTCGAGCATGTTCAGCGGCAGTTTGGGCGCATCGGTGATGGTATGCCCTTCAGCATACATATCAATATCATGCCGCTTTCCGGGATGGGCCTTGGTGCGCACGCCGTCGAGACCGGCGGCGATAATGACGGCCTGCAAAAGATAGGGATTCACGGCACCATCGGGCAGGCGCAGTTCGAACCGTCCGGGGCCGGGCACCCGAACCATATGGGTCCGGTTGTTCCCGGTCCATGTCACACTGTTAGGCGCCCAAGTGGCACCCGAAGAGGTGCGCGGCGCGTTGATACGCTTGAAGCTGTTCACCGTCGGGTTGGTGATCGCGGCAAGAGCGCTTGCGTGTTTCATGATGCCACCGAGAAAGTGCGAACCTTTCTCTGACAAACCAAGCTCCGCAGTCTCGCTTTCGCCGAATTCGCCGGCAAACACATTGGTTTTGGCTTTATCTCCGGGCGCGTCCCAGACCGAGATATGGGCGTGGCAGCCGTTGCCGGTCAGGCCCTGAACGGGTTTGGGCATGAACGTGGCGCGCAACCCGTGCTTCTCGGCGACGGTTTTGGTCATGAACTTGAAAAAGCTGTGTTGATCCGCAATGGTCAGCGCATCGTCAAAATCCCAGTTCATTTCCCACTGGCCGTTGGCATCCTCATGGTCGCTCTGGTAGGCGCCCCAGCCCATTTCGAGCATGTAATCGCTAATTTCGCGGATCACCTCGTAGCTGCGCATCATCGCCTGCTGATCATAACAAGGCTTGGCCGCCGTATCCAATGTGTCTGAAAGGGCATTGCCATTAGGGGTCAGCAGGAAAAACTCGGCTTCAATGCCTGTTTTGACGTGCATGCCTTCCTCAGCCGCTTCGCGGATCAGCCGCCGCAGGACGTTGCGCGGGGCCTGCGCCAAGTCTTTGCCGTCCATGATGCAGTTTCCGGGCACCCAAGCGATTTCGGGTTTCCACGGAAGCTGGATCACCGCGCTCGCATCGGGCACCGCCAGCATGTCGGGGTGCGCCGGTGTCAGGTCTAGATATGTGGCAAACCCTGCGAAGCCGGCGCCGTTTTTCTGCATACCGGCAATCGCGCGGGTTGGTACGAGCTTGGCTCTTTGTGATCCCAAAAGATCGGTAAACGAAATCATAAAGTATTTGACGCCACGTTCTGCAGCGTAGTCTGCCAAGCACACATTTTGATCCATTGGCATTGCCTAAAATCCTATCCCTGTTTTGTTGTATCGTTTTTAAGTTTTATTTTTAGCCAGCACTTACCTTGGAAAAACCAAACGGCGCACCCTTATGGGCGCGTCGTTGATGACAGTCCTCAGAAGTTTCCCTTCCCGGGATACCAGTTGGTTCCGGCCAGCGGCACCTGCGCCATCGCGGCGGCTTCCATTGTCAATGCAACCAGATCTTCCGGTTCCAAGTTGTGAATGTGGTTCTTGCCGCAGGCCCGCGCGATGGTCTGCGCCTCCAGCGTCATCACCTTGAGGTAGTTCTTGAGCCGCCGGCCCCCCTCGATCGGGTCGAAGCGTTTCATCAACTCCGGGTCTTGGGTGGTGATACCGGCAGGGTCACGGCCCTCTTGCCAGTCGTCATAGGCGCCAGCGGTGGTGCCCAGTTTGTTGTATTCTTCTTCCCATTTCGGATCGTTGTCGCCCAATGCGATCAGCGCCGCTGTCCCGATGGAGACCGCATCGGCGCCCAGTGCGAGCGCTTTGGCCACATCTGCGCCCGACCGGATACCGCCTGAAACGACAAGCTGTACTTCGCGGTGCATTCCCAGATCCTGCAACGCCTGAACGGCAGGGCGGATACAAGCCAAAGTGGGCTGCCCGACGTGCTCGATGAACACATCCTGCGTCGCGGCGGTGCCGCCTTGCATCCCATCCAGAACAACAACATCCGCACCGGCTTTGATCGCCAGAGTGGTGTCGAAATAGGGCCGCGCGCCTGCGATTTTGACAAAGATTGGCACGCGCCAGCCGGTAATCTCGCGCAACTCCAAGATCTTGATTTCCAGATCGTCCGGGCCGGTCCAATCGGGGTGGCGGCAAGCAGAGCGCTGGTCGATGCCCTTGGGCAGATTGCGCATCGCGGCCACACGGTCAGAGATTTTCTGACCCAACAACATGCCGCCGCCACCGGGCTTGGCGCCCTGGCCCACAACGATCTCGATCGCGTCGGCTTTGCGCAGATCATCGGGGTTCATGCCATAGCGCGAAGGCAGATACTGATAGACCAGCTTGGTGGAATGGTTGCGTTCTTCGGGCGTCATGCCGCCGTCGCCTGTGGTGGTTGTCGTGCCTGCAGCACTGGCGCCGCGCCCGAGCGCTTCCTTGGCAGGGCCGGACAATGCGCCAAAGCTCATGCCCGCAATGGTGATCGGGATATCAAGCTCGAGCGGGTTCTTGGCAAAGCGGGTGCCAAGTGTCACCTTTGTTTCGCATTTTTCGCGGTAGCCTTCGAGAGGATAGCGTGAAATTGACGCACCCATAAAGAGCAGATCGTCGAAGTTTGGCACACGGCGTTTGGCACCACCGCCGCGGATGTCATAGATGCCTGTCGCCGCAGCGCGGCGGATGTCGCTATTGACGTCCTGGCTGAATGTGGCGGATTGGCGCGGCGTGGTCCGTGGGATGCCTTTGTGATCCTGATCGTTCATGGACATATTCCTCAGTAGGCCGACGCGTTATCGACGTCAAAATTATACAGATTGCGGGCCGAGCCATAGCGGGAAAATTCTTCAGGTTTGGCATCGGCACCCGCACGTTCCAGCAAATCCTTCAGGATTTCGATATGTTCGGGACGCATCTCTTTTTTCTCGCAGTCAGCTCCGAGGCTCTTGACCGCGCCGCGCACGAAAAGCCGCGCTTCATAGCAGCTGTCGCCAAGCGCATCGCCTGCATCGCCCAGCACCACGAGGTTGCCAGATTGTGCCATGAAGGCAGACATGTGGCCGATGTTGCCGTGGACGACAATGTCGAGCCCCTTCATCGAAATGCCGCAACGCGAGGAGGCGTTGCCTTTGATGACCAACAATCCGCCATGGCCGGTAGCGCCGGCATATTGGCTGGCGTCACCATCGATAATGATTGTGCCGGACATCATGTTTTCGCCGACGCCGGGGCCAGCAGAGCCATGCACGTTGATCGTGGCCTGCTTGTTCATGCCACCGCAGTAATAGCCGGTCGAGCCTTTGACCGTGACCTCGATGGGGGCATCAAGGCCGACGGCAATCGCGTGGCTGCCCTTGGCGTTTATAATCTCCCAAGAGGTCTGATTGGTCTGGCCGTTTTGGGCGTGGAGCGTTTCGTTAAGGGCGCGGAGCCCCTCTGCCTCAAGATCAAATACTTGCATTTCAGGCGGCTTCCTCAAGTTTGGTTGGGCCATCATTATGCGACCAGAAGTAGACGGTTGACGGCTCTGGCTCCCAGACGCGGGCGGTTTCGATGCCCGGCAGGTTGACCAGCGCGCGGTATTCGCTGCCAAAGGCCACATATTGGTCCGTTTCTGCCATCACAGCAGGTTTGCAGGCAATCGGGTCGCGTACCACGCCAAAGCCATCCTTCGTGCCCACGACGAATGTGAAAAATCCGTCTAGGTCATCCAGCGACGATTTGAGTGCCTCGCCCAGCGTTGCGCCATTCTGCATTTTCCATGTCAGATAGGCCGCGCCGACTTCGGTGTCATTTTCGGTTTCGATGTGGATACCATTGCGACGCAGTTTGCGGCGCAGGGAATTGTGGTTCGACAGTGAACCGTTGTGCACCAAGCACTGGTCTGGTCCGGTGTTGAAGGGATGCGCGCCCATGGTGGTCACCGCCGACTCAGTCGCCATCCGTGTGTGGCCGATGCCGTGAGTGCCTGTCATTTTTTCAATGTCAAAGCGGCTAGCCACATCACGCGGCAGGCCAACTTCTTTGTAGATCTCAAGCGATTCGCCCGAACTCATGACCCGAACATCGGGCCGAATGTCGCGCAGCGCTTCGCGGGCATGGGCCAGCTTGTCGGTGGGCAGCAGCAACACCGCGTGGGTGTCTTTGCGGCTTGATGTGACACTGGCGTTGATTAGTTTGCCCAGATCATCGCCGATAGTGGCGAAATCAATGTCGGCATTGTCGGATTGTACGGTGAGCTTGGCCATGCCGCCGGACTCGTTGCCGTAGATCGCGATACCCGCACTGTCGGGACCCCGGTCTGTCATCGTGATCAGCATGTCAGTCAGCATTTTGCCCAACTGCGGTTCAAGAGATTTGTCTTTCAGAAAGAGCCCTACGATCCCACACATCGCCTTAATCCTTTTTAAGAGTTGCTAATTTGGAGGCTAACAGTTGAAAAAAAAAATCAACTAAGAAGAATAATATTTTCACGATAGGAACTACGCGCGCCCATAGCCTTGCGCGCGTAGTCGCCGCTAGTCTACGTCTGTCATCCCAGTTGGAAAATCTGGTTTGAGATCACAACCACAGCCAGACCGGCGGCGAGCGTGATGTAGGGCTTCATACCGGCTTTGCGCACGGTGATGTCCGGATTGCCGCCAACTGCGAGGTCTTCAAGCATATTGGCAGGGAATTTGCCCTTGTCGGTCACATAGTGACGATAGGCAAATACCGGCAGGATGACCGCGATCGCGATGATGGCCGACCGTAGCGTGCCTTCGCCCCAAACGTTGGCACCGGCCCCCAGAAGGACTGCGTTTACGAAGGCAAGTCCACCCCCGATCCACAGCAGGAAGGTCGGCGCTTTCCAAGGCCGCTTGGCATTGGCGTTATCGATCCGGTGGAGCCAGCCTGAGTGGAGGTTCAGGAAGTTAAAGACCAGATAACAGCAATTTGAAACCGCCAGAACGAACAGATAATCGGACATCATCAACAAGATCAGGTTGAAGCCCAGATCCGTCCACATGCCAGCAACCGGCGCGCCATGTTCGTTGGTGCGCGACAGATATTTTGGCAACCAGCCATCGACGGAACCTTGATAGAGCGTCCGTGAAGAGCCTGCCATCGACGTCATGATCGCCAGAACTAGCGCGAGAAACAGCATGATGACCATGACTTTGGCGACAATGGAGCCACCGCCGACCATGCCTGCCATGGCACCAGCGACGGCAGAGCCATCGACGATGCCCGGTTCCAGCATGCCTTCGACACCCAGAACGCCCTGAAAGCTGAGAGGTACAAGTGTGTAGATCACGATACAGACGACGCCAGCGGCAATAATCGCACGCACAGTGTCTCGCTGCGGGTCGCGAAATTCGCTAGTGTAGCAGATTGCAGTTTCAAACGCATAGGCGGACCATGCTGCGATGAAGAGGCCGCCGAGAAACAGGGTCGTGCCTTCGATGTTCCAAGATCCGGTGCTGGGAACGACCGGAAACAGGTTCGCAGTTACGACATCTCCGGAAAGAATTGGCACAACTCCCACAATCAATAGCGGGATCATCACGGCGATGCCCATGATCGTCTGAATTTTGGCCGCACGTGAAATTCCGTGATGCTGGGCGACAAAGACCAAAAGCAGAATCATCGTCCCGACGATGGAGGTTGCGTTGATCCGCAGGGTCAGGCCCGCGTTCAGGAAATCAAGATTTAGGAGGGTGATTTGCCATGTGTTAATAGCGGCATCGGCGCCCATGAGGGATGTCAAAACATATCCCGCCGCAAGCCCGCCACCAATGGCGAGAACCGGTGTCCATGCCAGCCAGTTGCACCAGACCGAAAGAGGCGCGATTATCTTGGAGTAGCGCACCCAAGCGGCCGCGCCATAGACCGACGCCCCGCCTGATTTACTGGGAAAAAGGCCCGCAATTTCCGCATAAACGAAAGCTTGCAGGAAACCGAAGGACACGGAAAGCATCCAGATGATCCAAGAGGGGTTGCCTACGGTCGCGGCGATGCCACCGATTGAAAACAAGACCAGAGCGGGCACGCCCGAGGCCATCCAAAAGGCATCTTTCCATCCAATCGTTCGATGGAGACTACCTCCGTCGCTATTGGGTGCTGCGTTCACGTTTGTTGCAACCATTATTTTGCCCTCCGTTGGATATTTGGCGTCTTTCGACGACCTTGTCGCCCGACATTAGACATTTAATTGCCTTTAAGGAAACTTTTTTTCTTTAAGGCTTGATTTTTTAAATCGCCAGCTGTCAACTGACGGGGTAATGCCTTTGAAATTTGTGGTCTGAGCCTGTAGTTATTCTTCGCTGAAAAGGCTGGGAAATTGTGCAGACTTGGGATCGGTTTGATCGGTCGGGTGCGGCGTAGCCAGAGCCCCAAAATCGCGTGAATAGGCCGCTGGACTACAGTCGGCGAAAAAAATCAAGGAGTTCGACATGACAGCATCCTGGAGGTTTTCGGCCATTGCCGAGCGTCACCGCGCCATGGGGTCTAATCTTGAAGACTGGGGCGGCATGGGGACGGCTTGGTCCTATGATAAGGACCAGACCGAGGAATATATGGCGATCCGCACCAATGCCGGTTTCATGGATGTCTCGGGATTGCATAAGGTGCATCTGGTCGGCCCGCATGCGGCGCATGTGATCGACCGCGCCACCACCCGTAATGTCGAAAAGATTAAGCCGGGCCGGTCCTCCTATGCCTGCATGCTCAACGACGAAGGCAAGTTCGTAGATGATTGTGTGATTTACCGGATGGGGCCGAATTCTTGGATGGTGGTTCACGGCACCGGCGCCGGGCATGAGCAACTGACGATGGCGGCGATGGGCCGCGATGTGGATGTGCGGTTTGACGACAATCTGCACGATATCTCGTTGCAGGGCCCTAAAGCCGTCGATTTTCTGGAAGAGCAGGGCGTGCCCGGTATTCGCGACCAAGTTTACTTCAGCCACCAGCACACGACTTTTTTTGACAAGCCGGTGACGATTTCGCGTACAGGCTATACTGGCGAGCGCGGCTATGAGATCTTCTGCCGTGGTCAGGATGCGTTGCATATTTGGGATACGCTGGTCGAAAAGGGCAAGCCCAAGGGCATTATCCCCACTCGGTTCACCACGCTCGATCTTTTGCGCGCCGAAAGCTATTTGCTGTTCTATCCCTTCGATAACTCAGAGACCTATCCGTTTGCCGCCGAGAGGGCCGGCGATACTCTGTGGGAGCTCGGGCTCGACTTCACCGTGTCGCCCGGCAAGACTGGGTTTCGCGGCGCCGAAGAGCATTACCGTTTGAAAGGCAAAGAGCGTTTCAAGATTTACGGTGTTAAGCTCGAAGGCAAAGAGCCTGCGGAAGAAGGCGCGCCTTTGATGAAGGACGGCAAGCAGGTCGGTGTCGTGACAATCGGGATGTATTCACCGCTGAATGAATGGAACGTCGGGATCGCGCGGATGCCTGTTGATTGCGCCGTGGACGGCACCCAGATGACCGTGAAGACCGCGTCTGGCGAGATCAAATGTGTCGCACATTCATTGCCATTCCATGATCCGGAAAAAAAGCGCCGCACAGCCAAGGGTTGAGATCAGGCAGAGGCGCGGCGGATGACTGCCGCGCCTCTGATTTACACCGCATCAACAGAGGAACGATAACAGGGATGAGCACGTTCGAATTTCCGCCATCGATCATCAGCAGGCCGGTCTACGGGACGCTTGCGCCACGCTCCGGCAAACATCACCTGATGATCGCGGACGGCGAAGGTGCCGAGGCCTTGTTTGACCTTGCGGCCAAGGATGCAGCCCTTATGGCGCGTGCGGATATCATATATTTGCCCGTGGAGGGCGATGTCTCCTACGCTGAAAAACTGCGGGATATCGCCCCTTTAAACCTCTATGTTGGCCCCAGCTACAGTGCTGCGGTGCCGCGCCTGCGCCGCGTGTTGCAGAGCGCGCATATGGGATTGCAGGTCTATTTGGCAGGCACAGAAGGGCTGATCGGGCAGGCGATGTTCGAGGCCACCAGCGCAGGTATCCCCCATAATGCGATCCAGACCGAACACCGCGGATCGGTCGCGCGCCGGATGCAGTGCGTGCACTGCAAAGGGATTACCGAAAACGTCATGACAGACCCCTTTGTCTGTGCGCATTGCGGGCTGCATCTGTTTGTGCGCGACCACTATTCGCGCCGCATCGCCGCCTATCAGGGAGTATGCGTCGATGCCGAAGACCCCGGAAACGTCCCTCCGGCAGTGAGGCTGTATTCATGAGCGCAGGAACCACCAAGATCGGGGTCACCGTCACCGATATCGTGCCCCTCAACGACCTGGTCACACGGTTCAAGTTCGAACGCAGGGACGGCGGATTGCTTCCGACCTTCTCGGGCGGGGCGCATACCGTGGTGGAAATGAAAGCCGGCGGCACGACGCGGCTGAACCCGTATTCGCTGATGTCGGACCCTGCGGATCAAACCGCCTATACAATCTCGGTACGCCGCGATGATGAAGGGCGCGGCGGTTCGCTTTTTATGCACCGCAACGTCAAGATCGGCGACGAGATGGTGATCAGCTATCCGGTGAACCTGTTTGCCATGGACCTGCGCGCACGCAAACATCTGATGATCGCCGGCGGTATAGGCATCACACCCTTTATGGCGCAGATCAAACAGTTGGTGGCGACAGGCGGCGCATTTGAGCTCCACTATGCTTGCCGGAATGCGGCACTGGGCACCTATGCGGATGATCTGACCAAAGCCCACCCCGCCAAGGTGCATGTGTATTTTGACGATGACAAGCAGGCCATCGACCTTGAAAAACTGCTCGATGGTCAACCACTCGGCACGCATCTCTACGTCTGCGGCCCCAAAGGCATGATCAACTGGGTGCGCAAAACGGCCGAAGGTCTGGGCTGGCCAGAAGAAACTGTGCACTACGAAGAATTTCTCGCACCGCAATCGGGTAAGCCTTTCAAGGTCCGCTTAGCCCAGTCCGATCTGGAATTTGAGGTCGGCGAACATCAGAGCCTGCTGGAAGCCATTGAGGCGGCGGGTGTCGATGCACCATATCTGTGCCGTGGCGGCGCATGCGGCCAATGCGAAACCGACGTGATTGAAGCCGATGGTGAGATCCTGCACCGGGATCACTGGCTTGAGGATGATGAAAAACGAGCTGGCAAGAAAATCATGCCCTGCGTCAGCAGACTTGAGGGCCGGATTATTGTGCTGGACAGATAGGGAGAGCACGCGATGACCATTCAGTTCAACGAAGAGACATTCCGCGACGACTATACCTTCAAAAACTCCCAATGGGCGATTGACCGGTTTCCGTTGCCGTTCCACGAAGACAGCTATATGTATTCTGTCAACATGGAGCAGCACCAAGGGGGCCCCGAAGGCAGCATCTACGAAAAACGGTTCGATGTGGATGAACACTACATCGCAGAAATGAAGGACCGCGCGCTGGTTTTGGCGGATGATCCGCTGCGGTGCCAGTCTTTGCCGCATATGACGCTCGCGGGCTGGGACCTGCTGGAGTTGATCATGGTGTCGAAGTCCGAAGACTATCCGGACATGTTCGAGCTGCACCGAGACGGCAACAAATGGCATTGGATCAACAAGCCGCTGGCGATCGACCAGAAGTTTGTCTTTATGGACGAAGCCACGCTGCCTTACGGCCCGATGGAATACATCACCCGTCAAACACAGGGCGATTTCGCTGTTCTGGATCAGAGGGATGAAAACCTGTGGATGGATGCGGGGATGATCACGACGCAGGCGGATTGGTCGCTGGATTTCGACATTGGCATGAACTTCTTTGAGTGGCACGCACCTGTGCCCAAGGCCCATGAGATGGGAATTTTCAAACGTGCCCTGAAGTTTTTGCTGAACATCCAGCAGGGCGTGCCCGCGCGCCGGTTGAACTGGACAATGACAGTCAATCCGCTGCTCGACACTAGCCCTGAAAACTATCACAAATGGGGCGTGCAAAAGACCACGCTCACGCCAGAGAACGTCGGCCAGAAACAGTATCTGCGGGTCGAATTACAGACGTTTTTTCGGTTGCCGCGCTCAAACGGGATGGTGTTCCCGATCCGGTGCTATCTGATCGCGCTCGAAGATCTGGTGACAGTGCCAAAATGGGGGCGTCGCCTGCACCGGGTGATCCGCGACGTTCCAGTCGAACTGGCCACCTACAAAGGGTTCATCGACAACCAACCGATGATCGTCGATTATCTGGCGAAGTTTGATGATGGCCTGCCTACATCGGACGGAATCTGGCCGGAAAAGGCAACCGAGCCGCCGCTGAACATGTGACGTTGTTGGGTTGGATGGAACTCAGGTCGATTGCGGATAAGAGATGATCGAAAGGTAGCGGGCCGGCAGCTTGGTGAGAACCTCTGGTCCGTGCGGTGCATCTGCATCAAAGAAAAGCGTGTCGCCCGGCCTGAGCGCGTAAATTTCGTTGCCATGGCGGTAATCAACTTCCCCTTCCAGCATGTAGATCGTTTCTATCCCGTCATGCTGGAAGACCGGAAAGACGTCGGACTTCTCTGACAATGTGATCAGATAGGGTTCGACAACCACACCGCTGGCATTGGAGCCGATATGGCCAAGAAGATTGTATTGATGTCCAGCGCGGGTTCCGCGCCGCTCGGTTTCGGCACCGGTCCCTGCTTTGGTCAATACCGCGCTGCGGCTCTCTTCGAAGCCCCGAAAGAATGAAGTCAGCGGCACGCTCAATGCGTGGGACAATGCCTGAAGGGTTGTCAGGGACGGTGATGTATTGCCGTTCTCGATTTTTGACAGCATACCAATCGAGATGCCGGTCGCCTCGGCAAGCTCAAATACCGTCATGTTCTGCTGTTTTCGGTAACTCCGGACTTCTTTGCCAATGGCAACTTCAAGGACCTTTTCGCGGTCGCCGCGAACCTTGTGGGGATCCTGAGACAGAACTTTCGTTGACGCGTCGGTGTCGCGCTTTGCCTTTTTCATTATATGTCGCCTTTAACTTTAACTTCTGCAGCTCGATACTCTTGAAGGTTTTTCGCATCAACCGCAGATTGGCGAAGCAAAAACGTGCCTTGGCGGCACCCGTGTGGGTAATAATTGATGAATGACGGTAATAAATCAACCACATTGGCATTTTTGATCTATCCAGGGTTCCCGATGGCCTGTTTGACATCAGCGATCGAGCCGTTGCGCGCAGCAAACGAAATCGTGGGCCAAAAAGCGTTTGCCTGGCAACTCATTTCCGAAACTGGCGGCCGGGTGTCTTCCAGCGCTGAGGTCGGATTTGACCCTGATCATGCTTTGGAAGCGGCGGATGACATCGACTATCTGTTTCTGCTGAGCAGTCCGCAATCAAAGTTCGAAAACCCAAAAGCATCTGAAGGTCATCTACGCCGTCTTGCACGGCACGGGGTAAAAATGGGAGCCATCAGCGGTGGCGTTTTTCCTCTGGCGCGCTCTGGTTTGTTGTCGGGTTATAAATGCAGTGTGCACTGGTGCTATGAGGCAGCTTTCGCTGCCGAATTTCCGGATCATGCTATGACAGGAGACGTGATCAACATCGACACGAACCGATATACGGCATCCGGCGCAGCCGCCGCTTTCGATCTGATGTTGCATCTGATTGATGAAAATCTTGGCCAAGAGGTGACCACCGAAGTGGCTTGCTGGTTCCAGCATCCGCTCATGCGCGGGGCAGGGGTACGCCAGAAAATTCCGACCGTCGGCAAGAAAAGCACATCTGACATGCTGCCGCCGGTCGTTGCCCGGGCGGTTGAAATCTTTGCCAGCCGGATTGCTGATCCGATCGCGATTGATGAGGTCGCGAAAGCCGTTGGCGCGTCATCACGCCGGATCGAGCGCAGCTTCAAACAAGCCACCGGCCAAAGCCCGTCGCATTATTACCGCGCCCTGCGGATGAAAGCGGCACGCCAACTGGTTCTGTATTCAAAGGACACGATGATCGAAATTGCAAACGCGGTAGGCTACGGCAGCGCTACACCGATGATACGGCATTACAAGGAATGCTTTGGCTTAAGCCCGAGCGAGGATCGCAAGACCATCAATATGTTCCGCGTCGAGAACAACAGTGCAATCCCGTCGACCTGAACCGGACCGGACCTAACCCGGAAAATTCATGACAAGGCGGTTAGAGTGGCGTAAGGTTCTGAAATTCTGTAGATTTTGAGTGTTGACGCCAAGATCTTGAATTTCGAGGAGCCACCTCTCACCATGGACAGATCTACACGCTCTCACCCCCGTTTGTCACCCGTGAATGGCAAGCCGATCCTGCTTGGATTTGATGGCGCCGACATGAGCTCGGACGCCGGGCTGACCCTACTGCGCGAGATCGAGCGCAAAGCCGGTCTGGCCGGTCGTCTTGCGGCCTGCATGGCGGATCCGCGCGACCCGACCAAGGTTCAACACAGTCTGGACGACATCATCCGCTTCCGGATCATGATGATTGCCGCGGGCTATGAAGACGGTAATGACGCTGCCAGCTTGCGGCATGACCCCAGTTTCAAGATCGCGCTGGAGCGTGATCCTGAAACGGGCGCGGCCCTGTGTTCGCAACCCACGATCTCGCGCATGGAAAATCTGCCCGATATACGTGCGCTGATCGCGATGAGCAGGGAAATGGTCCGGTTCTACTGCCACGCATTTCCGCGCGCACCGGACCAGATCGTGCTCGATATCGATGACACATTCGACGCGGTGCATGGCCAGCAGCAGTTGCGTTTGTTCAATTCCTATTACGATGAGTATGGCTTCCAGCCCATCGTCGTCTTTGACGGGGACGGTCGTCTCGTCGGAGCGGTGTTGCGCCCGGCCCGGCGCCCCAAGGGCGCTGAGAGTGCAGCCCACATTCGCCGATTGATACGCCAGATCCGCAAACATTGGCCCAAGTCGGAGATTCTGCTGCGCGCCGACAGTCACTATTGCGTATTCCGGAACATCCGGCCACCCATTCCGATCACATCCGGCCACCTGTTCCGACGCATTCGGCCACCTGTGACGCGTTGCCGTGAGGCAGCGTGTTTCGGGTATCAGGTCTGAGGCGTTTCGTCATCCATTTTGGCGATGGTTTTCCGCATGGACTGCCCTTCCAGCTCGAGACGGTATGCGTTGTGGACGATGCGATCGAGTATGGCGTCGGCGAACGTCGGCTCGCCGATGACGTCGTGCCACGCTTTGATGGGCAACTGGCTGGTGATCATGGTTGAGCCGCGGCCGTATCGCTCTTCGACAATTTCCATCAGATCGCGGCGTTGCGTGGCAGTGAGCCGGTCTGGCCCCCAGTCATCAAGGATCAGCAGCTGAGCTTTGGTGATGCTGCGGAACAAGCGAGGGAAGCGACCATCACCATGGGCCAGTTCAAGCTCCTCGAAGAGGCGCGGCATCCGTTTGTAGACCACGGTGACGCCATCGCGACAGGCCGCCTGTGCCAGGGCGCAGCCGAGCCAGGTCTTGCCGACCCCACAGGGGCCGGTGATGATCAGGCCGCGCTTGTCGGTGATCCACCTGCCCGTGAGGAGACTTTGGAACAGCGCCTTATCGAGGCCGCGCCGCGCACGATAATCGACATCCTCCGGGCAGGCGCCCACATGGCGCAGCCTGGCTGAGCGCATACGGGCCTCGAAGCGCTTGGTTTCTCGGCTTGCGACCTCGCGGTCTACCAGCAAGCCAAGCCATTCGGCGTGACTGAGATCGGTGGCACTATCTTGGGCCTGAAGGTCTGCGAAGGCTTCGGCCATACCGTCAAGCCGCAGGGCTTTCAGGTGATCGAGGGTTGGATGGGTAAGCATGGATGTCCTTTCAGTGGAAATAATCGGCGCGTCGCGCCAAAGGCGCGCCATATTTTTCGAGCGGCACACCTTTGGTGTGACGGATGTTGGGGTGATTGATGGCAGGCTCCTCCGTGGCGCGGGTGCGGGCCTTGCTGTCCAGCCCATTCTTCAGGATCGAATGGACTGATGAGTAGGAGCGCGCGTTGATTTCGAGCGCCCTTCTGCAGGCAGCATCGAGGCGGTCCCGACCGAACCTGTCAGCCAGCCGGATCACGCCCAGACAGGTGCGATAGCCTTGTTCGGAGTGCTTGCGGTCGCGCATCACGACCTCTGCGAAGATCGCGACGTTCGGCCCGACACGGGCGGCCCACGTCTGGAGGCGCTGCTGCGTCCGATCTTCGCGGAACTTGTGGTGCGCGGGCATGTGATCGCGCTGCGTGGAATGCTGCCCATTGCCAGAAGTGCGCACATGTGAGGCGACACGCTGCCCGACATGGAAGACTTCGATCGTCCGGGCGGTGATGCGCGCCCACAGCTCTTTCTTCAGCAACTGATAGGGCACCGAATAATAATGCCTGTCGATCGCGATGTGGTAATCGAGCCCGGCGCGGCACTTCTTCCATTCGGCATAGACATAAGGCGCCACCGGCAACGCCTTCAGGGCGGGCTTGTCCAGCCGCTCGAACAGCTGCCTGCGGCCGGCGCCGAGATGGCGCGAGATCTTGTCGTTGAGCCGGTCCAGAAGTGGGCGAATGGCAGCGTTCACATCCCCGAGGCTGAAGAACTGCCGATTGCGCAACCGCGCCAGAATCCAGCGTTCAACCAGTAAAACCGCGCCTTCGACTTTTGCTTTATCCTTTGGTTTATGCGGCCGCGCTGGCACTACAGCCGTGTCGTAATGTGCGGCCAGATCCGCATAGGTCCGGTTGATCACAGGGTCGTAGAAGCACGCTTTGGTGACCCCGGCCTTCAGGTTGTCCGACACGACCTGCGCCGTCACACCCCCGAGGAGGCCGAAGGCACGCACATGGCTCGCGATCCAATCCGGCAGCGATTGTGTCCAGGTCGCCTCAGCATACGTGTAATTCGAGGCCCCCAGCGTGGCGACGAACAGCTGTGCCGTGCGCACCTCACCGGTCATGGGATCGATCACATCGATCGTGTGTCCCGCGTAATCGACAAACAGCCGCTCGCCCGCCGGATGTCGCTGGCGCATCACCGGCGACAGCTTGCCTTCCCACCGGGTGTAAAGCTCGCAAAATCGGGAATAGCCGTAGCCCTCAGGATGGTCCGAGCGATACTCTTCCCACAACAGTGACAGCGTCACGCCCTTACGGCGCAACTCGCGGTGAATATGCGCCCACTCGGGCTGGGTCGCACGATTGGAAACATCACGCGCTGTCCGCGGAAAAATCAGCCGCTCAAGGTCGGTGTCAGACGTTGCTGGCGGCAGCGGCCAGACCACCTCAGCGTCCCGAGCGCGATCCAGATAACCCTGAAGGGTGGTGCGCCCAATCGCCAGGCTCGCCGCAATCTGTCGGGTCGACAGACCCTCGGCTGACAGCCGTAAAACATCTCGGATCTTCCGCATAGACAATCTCTTCATCAGGCTTCCTTCGTGCCAAAAGGGCGGAAGGTAGCCGGTTACAGATTGCCTCGCAGCAGCACGTCACAGGGGTGGCCGGATGCTCCGGAATCGGTGGCCGGATAAAATCGGAATGGGTGGCCGGATACTTTCGGAATCAGTGGCCGGATGACCCCGGAATACGCACCCTCGGTCCCGATGAGGCCGAGGTGATGACGAGAGCGCTGCTTGAAAAGGCAGTGCAAGATACGGTCATGTCGTTTCAGCGGTTGAACGAACAACTTTACGAAAAGAAGACTGGTAAGGTAGCAAAGCGAAATGCTTTTCAAAGGCTTGATGGCGGCTCTGATCTCTGGGAGGCCGTGATTGGCGTAACATATGCGAAGCTATGTGGTGATGCTTCTTTGAAGAAGCTTCAGGTCTATTTTCAACAGCGGCATTTGCTCGCGCATCAGCAAGGAATTGTTGACCAAGACTACATCGAGCGAAGCGGCGACACGACTTACCAGATCGGACAGCGCCTTATCATTCGCGATGCGGTGGTCTCCGAATTCGTAGACCTCGTCGAGATGCTTGGGAAAGCTGTCATTACACAGTGTGAGTGAGCCAATCTCAGATCAGCACGGTTGCTTCAACCAACGTCGCAAAAGAATTAGGGGCGCTTGCGCGCCCCAAGGTATCGGCTAACCCTCCAAATGATCAGAAGGTTCGCCACCAATTTGGCAATGTTGGCGGCTAGTTCAATATGGTGAAGCAGATCGTTGATGGCATCCTCCTTATCGCCAGGCTTCAGACACACCTCACCCGTGAGGTGAGATGACTGAGCCGATGGCGTTACAGAGCCGACTGATGCACAGCCGGAGCCACGATCACGCGAAAAGCAGGGCTCTTCGCTTTGCGATCTAACAGAGGGCATTAGCCCTCCGCTGTATGCAAATTAGGGAACCGTTCTCGCATCTACAAGGGTCGAAGAGAAGAAAGCTCACGCCCCACAAACGGTCCAGACTGTGTAGAAACTCGCTTTCTGACGTCGCAGTTCAGGAATCCAGAGGTGCCATTTGTAGTTTTGCCGGGTTTTCACGTTTGGGCGGCCAATCACTGTCAAAACGGCGTTCCTACGGGGTTATGGGGCCATTTTTGGCCATAACTGGCAGACACAAGCCCCCATCAAGCGCTGATGGCCTGCATGAGGCCGGTGACCCCCACCAGAGTTAAGGCGCGGCGGATATTGTAGGCCAGCGCTGTCAAACTGAACTCGCCCCTGACATTCTCAATGCGGCGCGTGAGGAAGTTTCGTTGTCCCATCCACTGCTTGATCGACCCAAACGGGTGCTCGACGCTCTCGCGGCGTTGATCCATCACTTCGGGGTTCGCCGCGAGCCGTTCCGCCATCCGGTCCAGAATGGCCTCATTCGCGTATCGCGTGACCTTTCGAAAGGCGGCATTTGTGCAGCGCGCCCGTAGATCGCATGCCTTGCAGGCTTTCGTGTTCACAAAGCCGATGGCGTCATTGTCGCGGATCTTGCTCTTGTATTTTGGCTCAAGTTTTTGGCCGCCAGGGCAGATCAAGACGTCTGCATCGGCATCATAATGGAACTGCTCTTTTGTGAAGAACCCGTTCTTGACGGCAGAGCCGCGCAGCGGCTTTGCAACATAAGGCGTCACACCAGCGGCTTCACAATCCTCGATGTCTTCAATCTTGTAGTAGCCCCGGTCAGCAACGACATCAATCCGGTCAACGCCGAGGTTTTCCCGCGCGGCATTCGCTGTCTCAGTCAGTAACCCCAAGTCGCTGACTTTGTTGTGAACCTGCTGCTCTGCAATCAATTTGTGCTTGGTATCAACAGCGATTTGGATGTTGTACCCAACCTTCGGCACGCGATGATGAGATCGGCAACCCACCCCGATAGCGGCGGCCATAGTCCACAAGGGATTCCATGTTGTTTGCGAGATAGGTGTACAGCGTCTGGCACCGTGCTTCCACTCGCGCGGCAGCGGCGCGGACAGCCAGAGGTTCTTCCGCAAGGCGGGCGCAATCGTGCATGAGCCCCTTAAGATAAGTTTCCGCAACCCGCGCTCTGCCGTGCCAAAGCCACCAGCGGAGGCCTTTCGCGGGGCGCTGGAAGAAGAGCACCGAATTGCCTATAAACCCCTGTGCCTGGACCAGTCCCTGAACGGCCGCCTCGACATGCCGTACACGCATGGATATGTGCCACCAATCAAGGATATGCTTCACCTGTCCGTCGCCATCGATGGCATTGCGGATGAGGTTCGGGAGTGCCGGCTCGCCATCCGAGATCACCGTCAAAAGACGACCTGGCCTCCATCCAAAGGCTGACAGCTCTTCACGCATATAGTTGCGTGGCGACACCGTCGCACTGACGACCAAGCCAAATCTTCGGCACATATGCCGATTTTCGATCTTGCCGACCACAAGATCCAGATGTCGCTGCTGATATTCCGGCCGACAGCGGATATGCGCGCCGTCCAGGAAAACCGTCAAACCACCTTTGGGCGTCGCATCAGCGGGATCGCTTGAAGTCCTGCGACTTCTCTTTAGCCTCTCGGCGATCCGACCCAACCGGCCGCGCACTGTGGTGTGATGGGGCGGGTGACAGGGCAAGAAGCTCTTCATCAGCCGCGCGGCTTCCCGAAAGGAATGCCGAGACCCAAGCTCTGCATGGAGCCGCTGCAGCTCAGGGGTCGCCCGGTCTGGAAAGAAAAAGGCCAGCGGAGAAAGAGGCCCGCCGGGCATCGCCGCTGACCTCACATCGCAGGAACAGCGGCGCAAGCGCGCGGCTTTGACCCGAATCCGCCCAAAGAGCGTGTCCAGACCTCGCGCGCGATAG
>Ga0209491_10004154_pt1 | contig 22703 bp, 31 predicted proteins | sample BON02_FD_187213 | JGI IMG/M metagenome (GOLD analysis project Ga0209491, IMG submission 187213) | Freshwater microbial communities from Lake Bonney liftoff mats and glacier meltwater in Antarctica - BON-02 (SPAdes) (version 2) | ecosystem: Environmental > Aquatic > Freshwater > Ice > Glacier... | reverse complement strand
ATCTCTCTCTCTGTCTCTCTCTCTCACAAAAATCAACAAAGCCGATCCAGTCTCAGGACTCGCTCTCACTCTCTCCCTCACACGTGCTCGCTCTCGTGAGCACCAACACACCTGCACACTGAATGCGCCAAGTTCATAGGATTGAATGCGCTAAGTTTATAGGATCTTTCGCTCTCTTTCGCTCTTTTTCGCTTGATTTCTCTCTCTGTCTCTCTCTCTCTCCCACACAAACTCTCTCTTCCTCTCGTCCACTCTCTCTGTATCTGTCTTGCTCCCTGCTCCTTCTCTCTCGCTCTCTATCCAGACGCAGGTGAACTGCACATCACTGTTGCAGTCCAAGGTCTTCACCTCGCGCTCGATCTCTCGCGCTTACGCTCTGTGCTCTCTCTTTGCATTGTGTGTGTTTCTCAATCTCTCTTCTCCCTCTCTCTCTAACAAAAATAAACAAGGCAGATCCAGTCTCAGGCTTCGCTCTCGCTTTCTCCCTCACGTGCTTGCTCTCGTGAACACCAACACATTCACGCACGAAATTCGCAAATTTTATAGGATTGGCGTGTTTGTGAACAGCTCTTTCGCTCTCTTCCTCTCGCTCTTCCTCTCTCTCTCTCTCCTTTGCTCTCTCTCTCGCTCTCTCTCTCTCTCTCGCTCTCTGGCCCTCTCTCTGTCTCGCTCTCTTCTCCTTCTCTCTTCTCTCTCTCCCTCTCCTTTCTCTATTGTTTGCGCTCCTCTCTCTGTCTCTCGCCCTCCGCACTGCCTCGCTCTCCGCCCTATCTCGCTTTTTTTCTCCCTCTCGCACAAACGTCATAGACACAGGCGTGAATGCGCCAAACTGTGAATGCACAGAAAAGCTGACCTGCATGACTCAACAGTCGAGCAAGAAGCAAAGATCTTCGCCTTCTGCTTCGCCAGAAGGCATCGTGAATGGGAAGCGTCGCGAAGTATCAGCAGAGAGCTCTTCCGCGGACGGGAAGCGCAGGGCAGCAGGCGTTGACCCCTGGCTCAATTTTTCGCCCTCGCCCTCGCTCACTCGCTCTATGTCTCTAATGCAGATATCTCAGGTCTCTCTCTCTCACTCTCTGTCGCTCTCCGCTTTTTGTGTCTCTTTCAATCTCTCTCTCTCTCTCACGCATACACACACGCACACACACACATTCATCCACACACACACATATACACACACAGACACACACACACACGCACATTCACACACACGCACATGCAAGCACAAACGCACTCACACACACACATACACAATCACACATATACACTCACACACACACACACACACACTCACACAAAACAAGACACACAACCACACACACACATGCACACACACGCACCCACACACACACGCACATATTCACACAAACACACACACAAACACACGCACACACGTTCATACAAATACAAACACACACACGCGCACACACGCACAAACACACTCTTTCGCTCGCTCTCTCTCTCTCTCTGTCTCTCTCTCCCACACACACTCTCTCTTTCTGTCTTCTTCTGTCTCTCGGTCTGTTTCGCTCTCTGCTACTTTTCTCTCGCTCCCTAACCAGATGCAGGTGAACTGTATTGCTGTTGCAGTCCAAGGTCTTCTCCTCTTGCTCGATTTCTCGCGCTCGTGCTCTCTGCTCTCTCGCTCTCTCGCTATCCGCTTTGTGTGTCTCTCTCAATCTTCTCTCTCTTTCTCTCTCTCTGTCTCTCTCTTCCGTTGGGTCTTTGATCAGTTTCAGGGTCGAGCAGGAGTGACAATTGCTGCAGCATCTAAAACGACTCTGAATGTGTTGCAGGATATTGCATCTTCAGGAAGTGCACCTGCGGTTGCCAGAAACATGTCGCGGTCAAGACGGAAGCTGGGATTCACCAAAGGAGATCCTGGTTGGACTTCAGCTGTCCAGTCTCCTGCTGTGTCTCCACACAAGGTATTGGCAGGATTCGAGCGCAAACCAGAAGTAAGTAAGTACAAGGCGCAGGCCATCGTGCGGGGGTCCCATGTACATGGGCAGACCCGCCTGGATCCAGCAGCAGTGATTCGTCGGCGCGAGGCTTATGTTGAGCGTCGCGAGAAAGACCAAGCAAAGGAACATGCTAAACATTCCGCTAAGAATTTACTCGAATTCAGACAGAAGCAGGTGGAGAAAGTAGCAAAAGCTACTGCGATAGACTGGGCTTTTGCTCACAAGGGTGCACCCATTGTACGACCAGGTAGGGGGAGTAGGGGGCAAGTGCAATATCACGTAAGGAATGCAGGACGGTACACTGGCACTGATCGAATGAAGGGCGGGCTTGAGTCGCGCAACAGGAGCAGAGACAACCATTCGGTAAGTGTTAACATTCAGGCCGATTTTTGTGTGTGGGTCTTTGCGTTCTCTATCTCTGGTTCTATCTCTGTTCTGCTCATTGCTTGTTGTCTCTTCTCTCTCGCGCTCCGCTCTCGTTTTCTTTCACTATGCTCTCTCTCTCTCTCGTTCTCCGCAGTTGCTATTTCTCTCTCTCTCGCCCTCTGTCCCATTCTATTTCTCCCTCTCTCCTTTTTAGTAAACCGAAAACGCAGCTAGCAGTCCAATGTCATTCTTCCTCTCCTTTTCTCTCGCGCGCGCTCTCCCACTCCCTCATGCTTGTTTTTTCTCGCTCCACTCTCCCTGCACATTTTTGTTTTGCTATCCGCTCTCTTTTTCTCTCTTTCTCTCCTTTTTTTGTCGCTCACTCTGTCTCTCTCAATCTCAATAGCCCATTCTGTCTCGCTCTCGACAGCTCTGTCTCTCTCCATGATTACATCTCTTTCAATGTCTCTGTGTTTCGCTCTGCTGTCATTCTGTCGCGCTCTCTCTCTCCTCAAAAGCAAGTAAACTACAAAAGCTGAATGAAGTCTACGGTCTGTCGCTAATTTCATTCATGCGTGCGTCTACATGCACACCTCTCTCTCTCTCTCTCTCTCTCTCTTTTTATCTCTCGCTTTCTTTCTCTCTTTTAGGTTGCTCTCTGTCGCCCTCGGATCTTTCCACACATATTCTCTCTCTCGCTCTCTGTTGACTGTTTCTCTCCTTTTCTCTGTCGCTTTCTCTCTCTCTCACACACTCTCTCTCTCTCTCTCTTTCGTGTACTCTCTCTCTTTGTCTTCTCTTTCTTGCTGTGTAACTCTCCCTCTCGCTCTCTTGCCCTCTCTCGCTCTCTTTCTCTTCTTCAATAAACTAATTTCGTTCATGTGCGCCTGTATTCACACATTCGTGTTGTTGTTCCTCTCTCGATTGATTGATATTGCTTTGATTACATCGTAAGAAATAGACTAGTAGCTTTGCTGGAATCTTTTTGTGCTCAATTATTTTTTGTCAGGTTCGTAAATCTTGGGGTTTTCTCTTTCTTTCTCCTTTTCTCTCCCTCGCTCTCTCGCGCTTGCTGTCCCGTTTTCGGTCTCTCACTGCAAGTTTTCAGGGTTGTTTCGCGCGCTCTCTTTTGTGGCCCTCTGTATTTTGTAGTCTCGCTCTGTGTCACCTTGTGTCTCGCTCGCGTGCGCGCGCGCTCTCTCTCTCTCTCTCTCTTTCTCTCTCTCTCTCTCTTTCTCGCTCTCTTCCTGTCTCGCTCTCTTTCTTTCACTCCTCTTTGTTCTCTCCGTGTTTCTCTTTGTTTCTATCTCTGTCCCTTCCTCTTTTTCATCTCACTGTCTCTCTCTTTGTCTCTCGCTAACTCTCTTCCTCTTTCCCACACACATGCACACTTTATATGTCTTTTCCCCTCTCTGTCTTCTTGCATCCCTCTCTTGTTATCTGACAAACCGGTCACAGACTAATAGATTGCATGTGTGAATGATTGTGAGAAAGCCTGTTAGAGTATATGTACGAGAGAGAGAAGGATATATTATTAGACAGAGTAACCAAAAGAGAGCAAGGTAGATAGAGAGCGGGTGAGTGTGTGTGTATGTATATGTGTGTTTGTGTGAGAGAGAGCGAGTGAAAGAAATGGAGAAAGAGAAAGTGCGAGAGGAGAGAAAGAGTGAGACAGACTTGTAAATCTCGAGTGCGAGAGTCGCGCGGACAGGTCACAGACCGATGGATAGCATGCAAGTATCCTTCCTCACAATTATTGCGAGCCTTCGTGGGAAAGCGAGAAGGACACACAGTAAGCGATATAGTAAAAGAAATGATTAGTGTACGATCAAGAGACAGAGAGAGTCAAAGAGAAAGAGAGAGAGTGGACGGCACAGAGAGGTCAAACAAAGCATGTGCGGGTGTCCGGTACAATCACGTTTGACAGCAACTTACGTGCAGACTGGTCCTCTTTCCCTTTCTGTCTCATCGTACACATAGATCAAAATGAGAAATTACGAGCCACAGGATTCGCGATTGAGTGCAGGTAGGACTGGTAAAACAACAATTACGCTGACCACCAGGGATAATGAAGCGGGCGACGGCAATCATACTTTCATGTGCCCTATGCGAAGCTTGCCTGCGCGAGAAACCATTTGCACCATATTGGATTTTGGCTTGGAGCCCATGGATACTGAAGCAGGCACTGCAGTCAATCAGCAGTTGAGCTTGGAACTGAGCCCTTACCAGGAATGCACCGGGGACATACCAATATTTGGTGAATCAGAGACCCAATATGGGGCGGGACCTTCCTCCCGCATGCCGCTCTTGCACAATGCAATGAAAGAGCGTGGCAGCGGATCTGGAACTCAAAGCGTTGGTGCTGACAAATTCAAGAAATCAAACCAGGTGCTACCGAAGCCAAGTGCCATACCAACTCTTCAGAATGTCTGTTTCTTCTTGGATACATTCTGTAATACGTGGCAACCAGAAGGGTTCGTGGTACGGCTGCAAGGCCTGGGAGCCCATGTGCAATTGTTTCTGGACCGTAAAGTGGACTGCATTGTGTCGAAGGTTGCCAAGACACACTCTACAACGCTCGCAGGTAATGCCACTATTCAAAAGGCAAGTGAGCGTGCAAAGCAGCTGCTCCTGGCATCCTCCCAAAGAACAACGCACGGGACGCCAGCACACTTTGCTAAGATGCATCATAAGACACTTCTCTCCCCGAGAGAATTGGACATTTGGCTGACGTCTGCGGAGGCTTGCCAACAGGAGCAAAAGGTCGCCCGCGGGAAGACCACACCTGCCAAGGCCAATGGATGTGGCGGCCGCCCTTGCGCTCGACGGCACTCTGTTCGTGTGCGAGGGGTTGACACGATTTTTCGATGCCCCGATGGGGTACCAGAGTGGTGGCACTTTCCCGAGTGTGACCGTGATGAGTATTATCAAACAGCAGATGCACCCTGCATGCCTAAAGCTGTGTTGAAACACTCAAACACACCCGGGCGCACGCCCCATGGTGCAAACTGGGAAGCCACACAGGTGCAAGCAGAAGGAAAGCACAAGGAGCCAGCCCCGAGGAAGGAAGCACGCAAAGTTGCGGGAGAGACGGGCGGTTATTGCCACCTGTGCAACATAAAGCACGATCATGCTAAGGCACACGCTGACTCCAAAGGTCATCGGACGGTAGTTGAGGCCCTCTTGGCAGCGGGAGATCCTCGTGTAAAGGCACCGCGTCACATCGCAGATTGGGAATGGGAAGTGAAGTCGTGAGGCCTGTCTGAAGACGACTTGGTGAGGGAAGAGCTTTTGAAAGAGAGAGAGAGGCTGCGTATCTCTGCTGTTTGGAGAAATACATGATACTCAGCACTGTTCTGGTAGAAAAGGTCAATGAGAAGGCAAGACTATGGAAAATGCTGCGTTCAAATGATGTGAGTGGTAGGACAGCTGAATCTGTGGTACTTACAGACAAAGGTTGACAATTGGATACAAAACCGTCAGAACGCAGGAACATTTTTATGATACCATATTTTGTGAATGGTATTTCATACATTTCCCAGTGTTTTTGTGTAGGAATTTTGGACATGTTGTGTATCAATCACACAACACATGCATGTCGTCGAATAGTTACAATATGTTAATTAATGTTTCTTACTCGGTCATGTGTTTTGCAAGAAGAGTCATGATTTTTTTATCTCACACACAGACACGGTCTCTTGGTATTTGTTTCCCCCCCCCCTCCACTCTATTTCCCTTTCTCACCCCCCTCCTCCTTTCTGTTTCTGTTTGTCACCCAACACGCTCTTTCTTCATCACCTTCTGTCTCGTTCTTTTTTTTTGTTTCTGGCTTTTGGTCTTGTTCTCTCTGTGTCTCGTTCAGGTTGATTCACCTGTTACTTTCTCTCTCGAGAGAGGGGGGTTGGCGGAGGGTTGGGTGGAGAGAGCGGGGGAAGGGCAAAGGGACGGGCAAGAGGAGGGGGGCGAAGGTGGAGGCGGGGGTGAGGGGGAAAGAGGGGGTGGGGATGGAGACGGGGGAGGTGGAGGGGGGTTGGAGGCAGGTGAAGGGGGAGGGTTGGCTGGGAAGGGGGCGCCGTTGATGGTGGCTTCGTGAATGCGTTTTGGGCTGCTGCCCTTACGCATGTCATGCGTGCTGCTGTGCCCATCCCTGCTGTTTCTTCTGCTTCTATGTTGCATTCTGCTGCTCTTATGGATCTGTCGTAGGTGTTGTGAGGCCCCTCTAGACATTTGGGGAGCTTCACAGCTGCAAACTGGGTGTCTTTCGATTTTAAAGGTTCTTAATCCTTTGCTGAGGTTACTCTTTAATAAACACTCCTAGATTACCAAAAAATAAACTTTTTTCCCCGATGATTTGCATGCATCGCTACGCGCCTTCCTATGTGACCGTGTTACCCCACACCCCCTCACCTTGCTTCAACGTGGACTTTGGTGTACCCAGCTTCGCACTATTTTCCAAAGCTAATTGTGTGATGTTTCCTGTTCCTCTTTCTGAGGTTAATCTTATCAAAAAAATGGTACAGGTGCCTGTGGAGAGGTAGGTGTAGTTCATGAAGATACACACGCCGCCAGTGGCGTTGTGACCTCGGAATGACTTGCAGCCACTCTTGGTGGTGGTAATGACCCTGAAAGTGATACCGGTGCCTGTAGTAGCGCCAACACATCTCCTATACATATACGAACGTCTATACATACAGATATCTATGAGTGTATTTACATGTTAATGTATATATATACATACATGAACATTGATATTATCTGTGTATATCTACAAATATCTATACACATATATATGCATATATATATGTACACATATATACATACACATATATATATATATGATATATACAAATATATGCACATTTAAAAATATATATATATATGTAGACATATATACATACACACACAGAGATAGAGAGAGAAAGAGAGAAAGAGAGCTTGTGTGTTTTGACTTGTGTCAGAGAGAATGGGATTGACAGGTAGAGAAAGAGAAAGAGAAAGTGAGTCAGAGAGAGAGCAACAGAGACAGAGAGAGAGAGAGAGAGCGCGTGAAAGAGAGACAGTGAGAGTGAGTAAAAAAGAGAGAAAGAGAGACAGAGAGAGTGAGAGAGAGAGAGAGTTTGAGCAAGAGAGAAAGAGAAAAAGAGAGAAAGGGAGATTGAGAGAGAGAGAAAGAGACAGGGAGAAAGACAGAGACATAGAGACACAGAAACAGAGACAGACCAACATACAGAGATTCAGGCACATCGACAGACAGATTGACTGACATCGAGATGCAAAAAGGGAGGGAAGGCAAGAAAGGTAGAAAAATAAACATAGACAGAGGAAGAAAGAGACAGAGAGAGAGAAAGAGAGAGGGACAGAGACAAACATACAGACAGAGAGAGACACACAAGAGAGAGAGCATGCGAGAGAGACCGACAGAGAATGAGAGAGAAAGAGAAACAGAGAAAGAAAGAGAGTGAGAGGCAGAGAGTGAGAGCGAGAGAGCAGGCGAGAGGGAGAGAGACAGAGAGAGAGACAGAGAGAGAGACAGAGAGATAGATAGAGTGAGAACGAACGAGAGAAAGAGAGAGCGAGGAGGAGAGAGAGAGAGAGAGAGAGAGAGAGAGAGAGAAAGAGGAAGAGGTTGAGACAAAGATAGAGAGGGACAAAGAGGAAAAGATACAGAGAGAGAAAGACACAGAAACAATGAGACAGAGACAGCAAGACAGACATACAGAAAGAGAGTTCGAAAAGAAGAGACAGTGACAGAAAGAGAGGGACAGACAGGCAGACAGACAGACAGATGGACAGGTGGACAGACGGCGAGAGAGAGACAGAGAAAGAGAGAAGACCGAAAGAAATAGAGACAAGAGGAGGTGATTCTCGGCGAGGACAGTGGGGGGGTGAGACAGAAATATAGAGAGAGAGCAAGGGAGAGGAAAATACAGAGAGATGGAGAGAGAGAGAGAGAGACAGATAGAAAGAGAAAAACACAAACACAGACAGAAACAGAGGGAAAGATAGAGGAAAATCAAGACAGAAAGAGAGACAGACAAAGACGGAGCGACAGGAACAAAGCGAAAGAGAGAGAGAGAGAGAGAGCAATGGAGAGAGAGAGACATAGAGAAAGCGATATAGAGATAAGGATAAGACAACTTGAAAGAGGCAGAGAGAGAGAGAATGTGAAAGAGAGAGAGACATAGAAAGGAGAGAGAGACAAACAAAGAGAGGGAAACAACAAAGACAGAGAAAGAGAGAGAGAGAGAGACAGAGACAGAAAGAGAAAGAATGATAGAGAAAAAGAGAGAGAGAGAGCAAGAGAGAAAAAGAGAATGAGAGAGAGCGACAGATAGAGAAAGAGAGAGAGAGAGACAGAGAGAGAGAGCAAAAATGAGAGTGTGTGAAAGACAGAGCGAGGGAGACAGAAAGTGGTAGAGAAAGATATGGATGGAGTGAGATACAGAGTCAGTGAGGAAGAAAGAGAGAGATAAATATATAGAGAGAGAGAGAGAGAAAGAGAAAAAAAGAACGTGTGTGTTTCACTTGTGTCAGAGAGAGTGAGATAGACAGGTAGAGAGAGGGAAAGAGAAAGCATGTGTGTGCGAGAGAGAGAGAGAGAGAGAGAGAGAGAGAGCGCGCGTGAGAGAGAGACAGAGAGAGAGAAAAAGAGAGAAAGAGAGAAAGAGAGAGGGAGACAGAGAGAGAGAGAGAGAGAGAGAGACACAGAGAGAGAGAGAGCGCACGCGAGGGAGAGACAGTGAGAGTGAGAAAAAAAGAGAGAAAGAGAGACAGAGAGAGAGAGAGAGAGTTAGAGAAAGAGAGAAAGAGAAACAGAGAGAGAGGGAGATTGAGAGAGAGAGAAAGAGACAGAGATAAAAACTGAGAGACAGAGACACAGAAACAGAGACAGACTGACATACAGAGAATCAGGCACATCGACAGACAGACGGACTGACATCGAGATGCAAAAAGGGAGGGAAGGCAAGAAAGGTAGAAAAATAAACATAGACACAGGGAGAAAGAGAGAGAGAGAGAGACAGAGAGAGGGACAGAGACAAACATACAGACAGAGAGAGACACACAGACAGAGAGAGAGCATGCGAGAGAGAGAGAGAGAGAATGAGGGGGGAAAGAGAGACAGAGAGAGAAAGAGAGAGAGAGGCAGAGAGTGAGAGCGAGAGAGCAGGCGAGAGAAAGAGAGACAGAGAGAGAGACAGAGCGAGGGAGAAAGAGAGAAATAGAGTGAGAGTGAACGAGAGAAAGAGAGAGCGAGGAGGAGAGAGAGAGAGAAAGAGAGAGAGAGATTGAGAGTGAGAGACAAAGAGAGAGAGGGACAAAGAGGAAAAGAGAGAGAGAAAGAGAATGGGAGAGACCGAGAGATAGAGAAAGAGAGAGAGAGACACAGAGAGAGACATCGAAAATGAGTGTGAGTGAGAGACAGGGCGAGGGAGACAGAGAGTGGGAGAGAAAGAGATGGACTGAGTGAGTTACAGAGTGAGTGAGAAAGAAAGAGAGAGAGATATACAGAGAGATGGAGAGAGACAAAGAGAGAGAAAGAGAGAGAGAGTGTGTGTATGTGTGTCAGAGAGAGTGAGATAGACAGGTAGAGAGAGAGAAAGAGAAAGCGAGTCCGAGAGAGAGAGAGAGAGAGAGAGAGAGAGAGAGAGCGCGTGAGAGAGAGACAGAGAGAGAAAGAGAGAAAGAGAGAGAGAGAGTGACAGAAACAGAAACAGAGAGAGAGGGAGATTGAGAGAGAGAGAATGAGACAGAGAGAAAAACAGAGAGACAGAGACACAGAAACAGAGAGAAACCGACATAAAGAGAGTCAGTCACATCGACAGACACACGGACTGACAGCAAGATGCAAAAAGCGAGGGAAGGCAAGAAAGGTAGTAAACAGAGACAGAGGAAGAAAGAGAGAGAGAGAGAGACAGAGCGAGGAAAAGAAAGAGCGAAATTGAGGTTGAAAGAGAGACAGAACGAAGAGAGAGAGAGCCAGATAGTCAGAGATAGAGTGAATGTGAAACGGAGAGTGTGAGGTTGAAAGAGAGACAGAACGAAGAGAGAGAGAGCGAGAGAGTCAGAGATAGAGTAAGTGAGAAACAGAGAGTGTGAGACAACAAGAACGAGAGAGAAAGAGAAACAGAAAGAGAAAGAGAAATTGTTTGAGTGTGTGATAGAGAGAGAGAAAGAGAGAGAGGGAGAGAAGGAGACAAACAATAAGAGAGAAAGAGAGAGGGACAAAATGAGAAGGAGAGAGAGAAAGAGAAAGAGAGAGAGAAAAAGAAAGAGAGAGAGAGAGACCAAAACGAAAAACATAGAGACAGAGAGAGAGAAAGAGAGAAATCGAGAGAGATAGAGAGAGAGAGAGAGAGAGACAGAGACAAAGACAGAAAGACGGATCTAAAGACAGTCATGCTGAATTATAGACAGAATGACCGACAGCATGATAACAAGAGATGGTGAGAGAAAAGCAAAAGAGAGAGTGACAGAAAGAGGGAGGGGAGAGTGGGGGGGCGGGGGGGGGGGGGGGGGGGGGGGGGGGGGGGGGGGGGCAGAGAGAGAGAGAGTCAAGGAGGGTCAAGGGGGAAGAGAGCGAGAGAGAGAGAGATAGAGAGAGTTTGAGAGAGAGGTAGCGTTCGACTGAGAGAGATACTGAGAGACAAGGACAGAGAGAGAGAGAGAGAGAGAAAGAGATAGACAGAGAGATAGACACAGAGAGTGTGAGAGAGAATGATAAAGTGTGTGGGAGAGGGTGACAGGTGGAAGGTGGGAAGAAAAAGAGAAAGAGAAACAGAGAGAGAGGGAGATTGAGAGAGAGAGAAAGAGACAGAGATAAAGACTGAGAGACAGAGACACAGAAACAGAGACAGACTGACATACAGAGAATCAGGCACATCGACAGACAGACGGACTGACATCGAGATGCAAAAAGGGAGGGAAGGCAAGAAAGGTAGAAAAATAAACATAGACACAGGGAGAAAGAGAGAGAGAGAGAGACAGAGAGAGGGACAGAGACAAACATACAGACAGAGAGAGACACACAGACAGAGAGAGAGCATGCGAGAGAGAGAGAGAGAGAATGAGGGGGGAAAGAGAGACAGAGAGAGAAAGAGAGAGAGAGGCAGAGAGTGAGAGCGAGAGAGCAGGCGAGAGAAAGAGAGACAGAGAGAGAGACAGAGCGAGGGAGAAAGAGAGAAATAGAGTGAGAGTGAACGAGAGAAAGAGAGAGCGAGGAGGAGAGAGAGAGAGAAAGAGAGAGAGAGATTGAGAGTGAGAGACAAAGAGAGAGAGGGACAAAGAGGAAAAGAGAGAGAGAAAGAGAATGGGAGAGACCGAGAGATAGAGAAAGAGAGAGAGAGACACAGAGAGAGACATCGAAAATGAGTGTGAGTGAGAGACAGGGCGAGGGAGACAGAGAGTGGGAGAGAAAGAGATGGACTGAGTGAGTTACAGAGTGAGTGAGAAAGAAAGAGAGAGAGATATACAGAGAGATGGAGAGAGACAAAGAGAGAGAAAGAGAGAGAGAGTGTGTGTATGTGTGTCAGAGAGAGTGAGATAGACAGGTAGAGAGAGAGAAAGAGAAAGCGAGTCCGAGAGAGAGAGAGAGAGAGAGAGAGAGAGAGAGAGCGCGTGAGAGAGAGACAGAGAGAGAAAGAGAGAAAGAGAGAGAGAGAGTGACAGAAACAGAAACAGAGAGAGAGGGAGATTGAGAGAGAGAGAATGAGACAGAGAGAAAAACAGAGAGACAGAGACACAGAAACAGAGAGAAACCGACATAAAGAGAGTCAGTCACATCGACAGACACACGGACTGACAGCAAGATGCAAAAAGCGAGGGAAGGCAAGAAAGGTAGTAAACAGAGACAGAGGAAGAAAGAGAGAGAGAGAGAGACAGAGCGAGGAAAAGAAAGAGCGAAATTGAGGTTGAAAGAGAGACAGAACGAAGAGAGAGAGAGCCAGATAGTCAGAGATAGAGTGAATGTGAAACGGAGAGTGTGAGGTTGAAAGAGAGACAGAACGAAGAGAGAGAGAGCGAGAGAGTCAGAGATAGAGTAAGTGAGAAACAGAGAGTGTGAGACAACAAGAACGAGAGAGAAAGAGAAACAGAAAGAGAAAGAGAAATTGTTTGAGTGTGTGATAGAGAGAGAGAAAGAGAGAGAGGGAGAGAAGGAGACAAACAATAAGAGAGAAAGAGAGAGGGACAAAATGAGAAGGAGAGAGAGAAAGAGAAAGAGAGAGAGAAAAAGAAAGAGAGAGAGAGAGACCAAAACGAAAAACATAGAGACAGAGAGAGAGAAAGAGAGAAATCGAGAGAGATAGAGAGAGAGAGAGAGAGAGACAGAGACAAAGACAGAAAGACGGATCTAAAGACAGTCATGCTGAATTATAGACAGAATGACCGACAGCATGATAACAAGAGATGGTGAGAGAAAAGCAAAAGAGAGAGTGACAGAAAGAGGGAGGGGAGAGTGGGGGGGCGGGGGGGGGGGGGGGGGGGGGGGGGGGGGGGGGGGGGCAGAGAGAGAGAGAGTCAAGGAGGGTCAAGGGGGAAGAGAGCGAGAGAGAGAGAGATAGAGAGAGTTTGAGAGAGAGGTAGCGTTCGACTGAGAGAGATACTGAGAGACAAGGACAGAGAGAGAGAGAGAGAGAGAAAGAGATAGACAGAGAGATAGACACAGAGAGTGTGAGAGAGAATGATAAAGTGTGTGGGAGAGGGTGACAGGTGGAAGGTGGGAAGAAAGAGAGAAGGATAAAGGAAACACAAACACGCACAAGAGCGCACACACATACGCACATAGACAGAGACATGCATACCGACACGCGCCCATACACACGCAAGCACGCACACACACAGATGCACGCACACATAGGCAAAACACCCTCCCATACGCAAGCACACACGCAAACACACACACACACACACACACACACATACACACACAAAGAGACACAGGTTGACTGAAATTCATAGAGACAAAAAGGAGAAAAAGACACAGAGAGAAAGAGCAACAGAAAAACTGAGACGGGAAGACAGAGAGACAGAGAGATAGAAAGACAGAGTGACCGAGAAATAGACAGATGTAGAAATAGAGAGAAAAACAGACATAGACAGAAATAGACGAAGAGGGCGAAAAAGAAAAGGGCCAAGAAAAAGAGGGAGACAAATACACTTACACAAAGACAGACAGGTGAGGACAGAGAAGAAGAGTGAGAGAGAAGGAACAAAAGGCCAAGAGAGAGAAAGAGAGACAGAGGGAAAAATGAAGAGAGAGAAGGTAAGAGAGAGAGAGGTGTTGTGCGTGATGGAGAGAGGGGACAACATAAAGAGTGCGAGAAAGAAAGAGTGATAGACAAACAGGCAGAGGAAAAGCTCAAGCGTCAGAGAAAACGACATAGAGAGGGCACGAGCGAGACAGACAGATGGACAGACTGGTGATGGAGACAGAGAGAAAGAGAGAGATAGGGAAAGAACACGCAGGTGAGACAGCAAGTAGGTACCCTCTCGCACACACTCTCCCACACACATGCAAACACACACGCCCATACACACGCACACTCACATATGAACATATTCACAAACACACACACGAGTACACAAATATGTACACACATATACAGATACATACACCCACATAGTCACTAATTTGAACAGTCTTTTACACACATGTTCAGCAAATCAGAACAATCATTCGCACATGTACTGCAGTCAAGCACAACTGTACGCACATACTACACCACACAAAAACACACCCGTAAACACCAACGCACACTTTTTGTTTCTCCTTCTCTCGCACAGACACACACATGCACATACACATACAAACCCATACACCCCCGCACGCGAAAGTAATCTTTAGCAAACTCTCTCTGACACTTATCATCTCGTTCTAATGCACACACACGTTCACACACACATATATACACATACGTACACATATACCCGCACACGCACACACACACTAAAACAAACACGCACATACACACACGCACACATACACATGCAAACACACACACACACACACGCACAAACATACACATACACATACGCACACACACACACACACATACAGACATACCATCATGCATGCACGTGCACGCTCACATTGACACACACTTATGCACACACATGCGCGCACACAAACACGTGCACTACCACACTGGCACATGCACACAAAATCAGACACACGTACACACATGCAAATGCACACAAGTGCACACACACACGCACACACCCCTACACATACAAACACCTACAAACACAAACACACACACACGCACACACACTCGCACACATGCAGGCACGCACAAACTCACACTCACACCCTGAATCACTCGTGCGCACAACATACATGTGTGCCAATATGTGTATCTACAAATATATTTACATACCTCTATGGTTTTTGTGTCCCGTTTGGGAACAGGTAAGTGTTTCTTGTTTTCACAATGTATGTATATGTATATACATTTATAGAAATGAATTCAGAAAATATTTTTAGCCACACACAAACACCAGGGGAGAAACACAATAAGGCGCAGGAGAAGAGGAAAAAGTGTTTGGCTCGCCCTGCATAGTCACGCCGGGAGTTCTGAGTGTGTGTGTGGTGCGTGTGTGAGTGCTGCGTGTTTGTGTGGTGCGTGTGTGTGTGGTGCGTGTGTGTGATGCGTGTGTGTGTGCTTCGTTTGTGCGTCGTGCGTTTGTGTGTGTTGCGTGTGTGTGTTGCGTGTGTGTGTTGCGTGCGTGTAGGGTGCGTTTGTGTGTGGTGCATTTGTGTGTGGTGCTTGTGAGTGTGTTGCGTGTGTGTTTGTTTCGTCTGAGTGAAAGGGAATTGTTTGGTGTGTTGTGCGGGGAGTGAGGGGTGTAAATCTCAGTCTTATTGGCACAGGAGGGAGACGATACGGCGTGAGAAGTGTGTCAGTACTGCTGTACATAATCAAGCGAGAGAGTCTGTGTGTGTGTCGTGTGTGGGAATCAAGGGTGTAGTTTATGTTTTGTTAGCAGGGGATCAAGACAAGACGGTGCGGGAGAAGAGGCGAAAGTGTGAGTACTGATACTCACAAAGTGGTACTGTACCTTTGGATGTCCAATGAGGGCGAAAAAATTCTCTGATTTTTTTTTTGACAATAGCTGGGAGAAATCGTTTCCAACACCACCTGATCGATTCTTCAGTACCAGCAGAACCCTTAAATCTCTAGATTTTTGATGGCAAAAAGACCTGGATTTTTGTTAGCTATTTATTGGGCAAAACGTGTATAGTTCAAGTTTTGTTGAAGCGCAAATGTTGTTGAGAGAGGAAGGAAGTGGAAATAGTGTTTGCGAAGTATAGATAGCGTCGCCGAGTACAGATAGTGTAACCAGGCTGCTCTCATGATGACATGGCGTCAGCTAGGTTGAGACACTGCAGCACGTAGCACGCAGCTTCCTGTACACACGCCGGTTCGCGGCACTGTGGCGTCCGCACAGACACCCCCGAGATTCTTTTCTGCAACAGACCCCATCTGTCATGCTGGCGTCGATTTTGCAGGTCCTGCAACAGCACAGTCAGTCGGATTTCTGGCACAAAGGGCCATCCCTGTGCATCAATTGCCTGCAGCAGCCGGTACTGCTGCGGTGCTGTGCACATGTCCAGCTGCGTGCTGTCTGGCAGCAACGGCATGCTCACACAAACGTCGCGTTTCTGTGTCAGCTGCAACGTCGACCCCTACATACTGCTGTCCATGTCTATTGTTGCCAGCATGCAGGCAAGATCCTGCACAGACACCTGTTTCTTGAACATTTGTTTTTCCAACGCCCCTTCCCCACAAACCATCCGGGCCGCGGCAGCTTTCCCCGCAGGGGGTCCGGAAACCGCCAAAACTTGCGGCATAACAGGCTGTTTGTGCATCATGCGGTGTTGCGTCCGCTAATTCGGCATCGGCGGGGCATTGCTCTCGGCATCTGTCGCCTGCCAATCCACGCCAAGCCTGCTCTACATGTTTGTGGGCGGTCGCTCGTCATGCGACGAGCACGCTCCGAGCCCTCCCACATAACACAGCCTGCTGCGAGGCTCTTTGTTTTATGATCGGAAGCAGTTGCCCTCCCCATCGTTATCAAGGAAAAAGTGAGGATCGGCTGGGAGCGCATTGTAATTGCACCTGCGCCACCAAACCACCAACAATCGTCAGTGTCGGGACCACATTCGGGGCACAAAATGCTCAAAAATGAGCGGTAGGCGAAAACAGGGAAAGGCCTTAATGCTGGTGTTTCTGGTTTCTGAAGGGTCATCCATGACTAAGACATAAAAGCGACATCTTGAGGACGGGCAAAGTCAACGCGCAATATGCTCGTGCACAACATATGATCAGTGCAAAGCAAACGTGTCCACACCTTCGCCACCAAACATCGTCGGTTTCAAGGCCATATCGGAAGCACCGCAGCCCAGCAGCGTGGTGGGCCCGCGCTGTTTCGCACGCGCACTTCCATTCGCGCGGGCCAGTGTGAAAGATGCGGCGAGGGTCTAAGCAGACGCACAGCCAGGGAATGCCATACCCAGGATATTCGCCGACGCCGGTGTAGGCACGCTGTTGTTGGTGCAACACAATCAGCTTGTCCACACCGAGAACCATGTGTGCGACAAGCATTAACACCGCATCGTTCAACTGCACCACCGTGGATGCCTGCCCGAGACGATGGTGCAGGCCACCCGCAAAAGCAGTGACCAGTGCCATCTTATCGCCGCGCTGCACGCGGAAATACTGCAACATCTGCTGGTCGGTACGATGGTTGACATAGTTGCCCGGCAACCCCAGTGCCACGCTGACGAAGCTCAAGGCAAGTTGACTGTCTGTGAGGTAGGGCGGAGGCCACGCCTGCAGCGAGAGTCCAAGGAAGACTACATCGCGCGTGGACTCGCCATTCACATGCAGCCGCTGCAAGAGGCCGAAACCAGGCAGAAAAGAAGCGAGGTCGGAAAACACATGGCCCTCCACGAACAACTTGCCCACCACGCCAACGTCCAGTGAGCGCAACGAAGTCAACTCGCCAAGCGAAGCCGGGAGACGAAATAGGGCGCACTGGTGGATGACCAGTTTCGTGAGCGAGGTGAGCGAGCCAATGGCCACTGGCAGATGGCGCACGGCCCGGAGCGCGTGCAGGCACAGAGAGGTCAGGCTCGAGTGCAACACGACAATGGGCGATAGGTCCACAATATTGTTGCATTCGTGCAAACGCAGAGTGCACACGCTTGTGAGAGCATGGATGCCGGACAGCGAGGCAAATCCATGCAGGAGCAATGTGATGTGGCGCATGCTCGCCAACTCGTCAAAGTGGGACGACATATCCATCTCCACCTCGTTGTCGAACCCCTCGATACTGATCGCCTCCAGGGCACCACGCGCCATCTGTGCTACATGCAGGCCAGCCTGTCCAACTCCGACAGTCAACTCCTTGAGTCTGTCCCTCTCCTCTACGGTCCCTGTGGTTGGCAACACCACAGTCTTGCATTGGACCACAGTGAGCACCGTGAGACTGGGAACCAGGTCCAGAGCGACGATCAGCATTGGACACTCACGTATCTCCAGAGTGTGCAGCCTTGTGAGCTGCGCAAGAGAAGTGGGCAGTGACTCCATGATCGGGAACTCTTCCAAGTTGAGATACGTCAGAGAGGTCAACCCACCCATGCATTCCGGCAGCGCCTCAAAATCTTCACCATCGCCCAACACCAGGAACCTCAGCACGCTGAATGAACCAAACCAATTTGGCAACCCTCTTAAAGCAAAGCAATCCAAATACATCGTTTCGACACTATCGGCACACTGCTCTAGCGCCGGCGGCAGCGCTTCCAAATACCCGTAGACGTTGTCGTGACAAAGCAGGCGCTGCGGCACCACCCGTCTGTCCGAAAGCATTCGTTGGATTCGCGCCCACGACAAGTCGACGGTGGCATTGCGTGGTGCCACTGTCAATGTCAACTGGCTCCCCATAAACTTGGTGTCAGGAGTAGGACCTGCTTCTGGTTCTGTAAAGGCATGCCACGTGTGAAAAACGATGTCGCTTGGCCCGCGGGCGCTTTCTTGCATCGCCTAGTTTGCCAATTCGCGGAAGTTGCGAACCGCTGCGTGTTTCGCAAAATTTTGTTTGTCCAAAACTAAAAGCTTGTCTCTTCGCCTTCATTCACGAGAGGATCTTGATTGTCCGAGGCAGCATAGAAGGTAAACATCTTTATCTCTGTGTCCAAGGAAAGAGGGAAGGAGAAACAGAAATGGGCAGGAGACAAAAGAGGACCTATTGCTGGTGTTTGCAGTAGTGGCAGTTGTCTTTTCTCGGCCTTTTTGCGGATTCAAAACCACGAATTTTTGTTTGTCTGACAGCACTAATTCCAACCGCTGCGTGCTTCGTTGTAATGTTTGAAAGAAGTGTGTCGACGTTTGACGTGCATTGAATGGCAGGTCGGACTAAAATCGTTAAAACCCTGGGCTGGCAAGGCCAGCCGCAGGAAAGGAATAAGGGGTGCGTTCGTGGCAAGCTTGCTGCTGTTGTGGTTCCAGGGGACGAGAAGACAAGAGAACAGGAGACAATGGCGGGGGGGCATGGCAGTGATCACAAGCCAAGCTCGCAGGATGGCAGTGCAAGCGACCCGCAGATTGCATTGGCAAACCCGCACGAGGCAGGGTCAATCCAAAGTGCAATCACAGAGAATGGCCAGAGACAGGACGAGCAGACAGCAGGACGATTTTCGGACGCCTCACCTACAAGGCTGAATTCAGGGCAGGCTCATGTCCTGATTTCACCCGCATCTGAGCCAGAAGTCGAGAAACGCCAGCGAGCCTTGAAAAAAAGAAAGTCAGAAGACATGCCGCGTACCAACGCATTAAAGGGGCAGGAAAACAATGCAGGCTCGATGAAAAGAAGGCGTCACGTCATGGAGGGCGCCAAGGCAGGCTCCAACGTGGACGATTCGGATGATGGTACCAAAGGGAGTGGTGCTCGTGACCAGGATGCCCTAAAACAAGTGGAAACATGCGATCAAAACACGTTGACAAAATTGCTTACGAATTACGGTTTGGCTACTGATGGAAGTCATCAGGAGCGAGTGCATCGCTTTTATGACGGCTGGAGGAAGACAAAATCAGATGGTACGAAGACGGCTCCTGAGGTACAAACGGACGGAAGTGATAACGATCACAAGGCTGATTCAGCCCACCCTTCTTTTCTGGATGCTTTGCCGTCGTTACAGTTGAGCACTCTTCTTCTCAGTCTGGGTAAGCCTGGCAACGGAAATCGTCGTGTGCTCGAGGACAGTTTGATCGAATGTTACAAGCAGGAACACGGTCTTACTTCTGATTTAGATCACTCCACCAGCGATGAGGAGGCACTCGACGCGTCGGAGGAAGGTGGCACCTCAACAAGAACATCTGCTGCAGCCAGTAACATTCTTGAAGCTCTCCCGCCGCTCACAAGTGGTCAGGGTAGAAGTGCAAGTACAATGGTATTTTTGTCCCCCCCCTGTTGCTTTGTAAGATGCAACTGCGCTGCTCTTTAATATTGCGTTGTGCAAACGCGATTTTGTTTCGTGGTTATTTTTATCCCACAGAAAGCCAAATCCGCTGCGGCAGGTGTTCTTGCGTGCAAGCATGCGTGCATGCCCAATCAATTTGTGAGTGTCAGAACTGCTATATAAGTTGTTTGATGAGACAGTTGCAATGGCATGCGATAGATAGTAGCATCTCTGCATGGGTGCTGAACGGATAATTAAGTGATGGTTTGCAGAGAGGAGGTCGACTATAAGCTGGAAGAGACTTAATCCATTTGAAAGAGGTCAAATGCAAATTCAACATACTGACGGATTGTGCAATGGCAGAGACAACAAAGAAGTGCAAATCCCGTTGTACCCCGTGCTGGAGCTAAGCGAAGCGCTTGGGTGCGCTCTTTTGAATTGCAAATTTATGGTGAAATCACCAACTCACAAAAGACAGTCCGTCCTGAATCCATTGCAAGGGCTGTGAAGAAGATTTTTGAAAGCAACAATGCCGACCTCGTTGCAAATGAAAGAGAACACCGTGACTTATCAGATCGCCTTCAGCAAGTGAATTATGAGCGTATACGAATTTTCAATAGTGCATTCAATTTCTGCATCAAGGACGATTGGCTGGATGACATGCCCCTCATGTTCTCCGTCAAATTGGGAGGACCATCAAACAAGATGGAGTTTGTAGGTGGCCGAAATTCGGATGCTCTCAATCAAACTTGCGAATCATACAGACAATTGGGCGCAGCATCTGGTGGAAATGCTATCAGGGCTTTCATAGACAAGATTTGTCAAGTGGCAAAGGGTCCCGTACAAAAATATGCGCTGGACGAAAATGTGACAGTTCAAGAGAGTGTGCAACATCTTGTCAAGTCGATGCTCAAACTCTCATCCGAAGGTGTGCGAAGTGGTACAGGCTGTTTGCTTATACAACCACAAGGGAACAAGAGCCACATCTCACTTCATGATCTTGGAGAACGAAACGAAGGTCACGCAACTAAAAACAAAAACAAAAATATCGAGGTACAAATACTTTTCACTCACCTCTTGGCTTGGGCTCAGCTGAGAATGTTGCAATCAAGGCCAGAGCTTGCACAGTTTGTGAAACCTTCGTGGTTGTCGAACAACAGTGGAATTCCGATTCCGATACGAACAATATGGAGGGCATTCAACTTCGAATTTAGCATGCAATCACCTGACCTCTGGGCTTCACTTCGTTTTCACATGCGAAGCTTGCTGTTTACCTGTATGCCGCAAAGCGTTTTCGAGGACGAGGGTTCTAAGATACGAAAGCCTGCGGACCTGCAAATATTTGCACTGAAGCACCTGCACACAAAACAAGACAGCAGTGTAGACATTCAGGATCCCTTCTTGCAAAGTTCGATGATCTTTGACCAATATAGACAAAGAAAAGGAGTCACTTCCACTTCTGAAACGTCAGATTCCACGATTAAAAAGCGGGCAGAAGGCAAAGCATTTCCAGGAGATCTTTCAAAGGATCAACGTAAGGTAGCAGCGGTGTCAATGTGTTTTGTCTATGCGAAAAAGAAAGTGTTTTATCCCACCATTACCAAGACACCAACCGATGCGCGTGTAAACGCACAATCGTTTTTGAATGTGTTCAAGCCTGCTCTCCAAGAAGGGCGCTTGATCACCGAAATCCTTCCAGATCATGAGGTGAGTTCTATTCATGAACCAATGGACATTGTTGTGAGAACTCTCATGTAAGGCCCGTATTGACACATAGTTCTTTTGTGGAGGTTGCTAATGTTTTCAAATCTCATTATGTTTATGAATGAATACACAGATGCCAGCAGAGCTCAAAGGGCTTCATGATTACAAATTTAATGCGGAATATGTGGATCCAGACGAATTGTGTGATGGGTTTGACTTGAAGCTTGATCAATTTATCCCGTGGTTCGAGTGTCGGCTCAATGCCATTTATGATGATTTGCACAACAGCAACCACGCATGCACAGATCCCTCATGCCAGTTTATCAATTCAAACGGTGAGAGTGGGCACGACCATGACTTTCGTGGGAGAAAATTACGGTGGTGGAAAGATTTTCTGGATGAGCTGCGGAGGGTCAATGCTGTTTCCAATATGGCTGAAAGCCCCGGCACTGCAGAGAATTTGTCTAAATCTGGGGTATGGAACAACACCTCGTACAATGAGTTTCTATTTTTCGTAATTTGTTTATGTGAAAAAGGATGATACATAATCACAGTTTTGACATACTGCATGCATCTAAGATGTGTTTCACTATGATGATTGACCTGCGATCTCGAAAACACGTATACCTCCCCCCTTATGGATTGCTACACACAAGAAGAAATGCAACACAGTGTCATTGCCTTGTTAACAAAAGCAGAAGGATGCTATTGCAGATGTACATTATCACTATTTTTGGCATTGCGCGTTCAATGCTCTCTAAAGAGTTTCTGAATAGCGTGTCTGTGTTATTTGAAGCACACTGCACGTGCCAAAAGATGTTCCAACTCATATAAAAATGCGATTTCAAAACTACTCACACACACACATCCAAGTCCAGGCTCAAGGGGGCCATGCAAAACCGGTTTCTTCTCCTGTTGAAGGCGTTGTGCGGAATCTGCCGGGGGCCCAGGCTGAATCCAAGACCGCTTCAAGCACCGACAACTCAAACGATCCGCGTGCATTACAGGTATGGACCAACGCTTCGTACAAAGAGTTTCTATTTTTCATAATTTGAATATGTGAAAAAGGATAATACATAATTTGACATACTGTATGCATGTAAGATGTGGTTCCCAATGGATATGGACGCTGTGAACTTACGTTTTCTCGAACACACCAATACCCCCCCCCTCATTCTGAGTGTCATTGCCTTCTCAGCAAAAGCAGGTGG
>Ga0209491_10004151_pt1 | contig 22721 bp, 16 predicted proteins | sample BON02_FD_187213 | JGI IMG/M metagenome (GOLD analysis project Ga0209491, IMG submission 187213) | Freshwater microbial communities from Lake Bonney liftoff mats and glacier meltwater in Antarctica - BON-02 (SPAdes) (version 2) | ecosystem: Environmental > Aquatic > Freshwater > Ice > Glacier... | reverse complement strand
GAAGCTGTAAAACAAAATGGATATGCTTTATTACATTCATCAGACGATTTAAAAAATAATAAAAAAATTGTATTGGAAGCTGTAAAAAAATACGGACATTCTTTACAATATGCATCAGAGGAATTAAAAAATGATAGAGAAATTGTATTAGAAGCAGTAAAACAAAATGGATTTGCATTACAGTATAGATCAAGGGATTTAAAAAATGATAGAGAAATTGCGCTGGAAGCCGTGAATCAAAACGGACATTCTCTGGAACACTTGTCTAAAAATTTAAAAAATGATAAAGTAATTGTGCTAGAAGCTGTGAAACAAAACGGATGTGCTTTAAAATATGCATCCGAAGATTTAAAAAACGATAAAAAAATTGTTCTATCTGCTGTAAAACAAAATGGATTTGCTTTACAATATGCATCTGAAGATTTACAAAATATGATAAAGAAATTTTACTAGAAGCAGTAAAAGAAAATGGTTGTGCTTTTAGCATATGCGTCTAAAGATTTACAAAATGATAAAGAAATTCTTCAAGAATCCATAGAACAAAAAAAAGCCTTAAAATATTCGGACTAAATTAATAATAATAATAAATTGTTAAAAATATTATATATTATTACAATCGACATAATAATAAAAAATGATAATTTTTAGAAATAAGTAGATTATTTGTTTAATGTATTAAACAACACGATTTAAACTTAATGTAACAGAATTTTATACTATTTAATTTATTAAAAAGATAATAAAAAAAATGAATTTTATATTCACTGATTTCCTATATATAAATTAATAAGTACCGTGCCATTTTTGACCAAAACTCGATTAACACAATATTACATATTTTTTATTTTATTCTATAATGTTTATAATGACGACTAAGAAAGTTACTTTAACAATTATGTCTGGTAATAGTGTAGAATACAATGTTACTAGTTTTAATGATTTAATAAATCAAATAAACAAAAAATGGAGATTATATTGTTTAATGAATGGTACAGTTGAAGTTTTTAATAGTTTGACAAATATTAAAATTAATCATCAATTAGATGATACATATTTTATTGTTTATTTGTCATATAATTTAAAAGATGTAAAACAAAACGGAGCTGCTTTAGAATACGCATCAGATGATTTAAAAAATAATAAAGAATTTGTATTAGAAGCTGTACAAGAAAACGGACATGCTTTAGAATACACATCAGATGATTTACAAAATGATAAAGGCATTGTATTAAAAGATGTAAAACAAAACGGAGCTGCTTTAGAATACGCATCAGATGATTTAAAAAATAATAAAGAATTTGTATTAGAAGCTGTACAAGAAAACGGACATGCTTTAGAATACGCATCAGATGATTTACAAAATGATAGAGAAATTGTATTGGAAGCTGTAAAAGAAAACGGACGTGCTTTAGAATATGCATCACACAATTTAAAAAATGATAGAGAAATCGTATTAGAAGCTGTAAAACAATGTGGAGTTACTTTATGTCATGCATCATACGATTTAAAAAATGATAGAGAAATTGTATTGGCTGCTGTAAAAGAAAATGGACGTGCTTTAGAATATGCGTCCGAAGATTTAAGAGATGATAAAGAAATTGTATTAGAAGCTGTAAAATAAGATGGGGTTACTTTATTTTACGCATCATATGATTTAAGAGATGATAAAGAAATTGTATTGGAAGCTGTAAAATAATTGATTTAAATCACTACATAATAATACCACTATCTGAAATAAAAAATAATAAACAATCATTGAAAATAATTATATGATAAAATAAAAAATGATAATTTTTAGAAATAAGTAGATTATTTGTTTAATGAATTAAACAACACAATTTAGACTTAATTTAACAGAATTTTATACTATTTAAGTTATTAAAAAGATAATAAAAAAAAATGAATTTTATATACACTGATTTCCTATATATAAATTAATAAGTACCGTGCCATTTTTGACCAAAACTCGATTAATCCAATATTACATATTTTTTATTTTATTTTATAAAGTTTATAATGACGATTAGGAAAGTGACTTTAACAACTGTGTCTGGTGGTGTTTTAGAATATAATGTTAATAGTTTTGATGATTTAATAAATCAAATAAACGAAAACGAAATAGGGAGATTCTATTGTTTACTGTATGGTACCTTTGAAGTTTATAATAGTTTGATAGATATTAAAATTAATAATCAATTAGAAGATACATATGCTATTGTTTATTTGTCACATGATTTACTAAATGACGGAAAAAGTGTTCTATATATGGTAAAACGAAACGGGCTTACTTTAGAATATGCATCATATGATTTACGAAATGATTATGAGATTGTATTCGAAGCTGTAAAACAAAAAGGAGTTGCTTTAGAATATGCATCAGATATTTTAAAAGATGATTACGATATTGTATTCGAAGCTGTAAAACAAAACGGGCGTGCTTTAGAATACGCATCAAATGATTTAAAAAACAACTATAATATTGTATTAGAAGCTGTAAAACAAAACAGGCGTGCTTTAGCATACGCATCAGATGATTTAAAAAATAATAATTTTTAGTAATAAGTAGATCATTTGTTTAATGAATTAAACAACACAATTTAGACTTAATTTAACAGAAATTTATACTATTTAATTTATTAAAAAGATAATAAAAAAATGAATTTTATATACACTAAATTCTTATATATAAATTAATTAGTACCGTGCCATTACTGGCCAAAACTTGATTAATCCAATATTACATATTTTTTATTTTATTCTATAAAGTTTATAATGACGACTATGAAAGTGACTGTAACAATTATGTCTGGTAATAGTATAGAATATGATGTTAATAATTTTGATGATTTAATAAATGAATTAAACAAAATAGGTAAATTCTTTTCTTTAACTTATGACACCATTAAGGTTTTTCATAGTTTAGAAGATAATAAAAATAATCATGACTTAAAAAATAATGATATTTATACTATGGTATATTTGGAATATGATAAAAATTTAATTTGTAGAATAAAAGAAATGAAGAATATGGGTAATACTTTCATAAGAAATGTATTAAATGATATATCTACATTATTTAAACAAAAAAAATTATACGATGTTCCTATATTTTTAATATTTTTAGCAAATCATTTACCAATTGATACTGATTCTCAATGTTTTTCATTAATTAGTGACGAAATAAAAAATGATTTAGATGTTATGGCGAATCTTACAAAAATACACTATTCTTATTTAAAATATGCATCAGAAGAATTAAAAAATAATAGAGAAATTGTATTAGAAGCAGTAAAACAAAATGGATTTGCTTTAGAATATGCATCAGGTAATTTACAAAACGATAGAGAAATTGTATTAGATGCTGTAAAAGAAGATGGACGTGCTTTAGAATATGCTTCCGATATTTTAATAAATGATAAAGAAATTGTATTAGAAGCCGTAAAACAAAATGGATATTCTTTGCATTACACACCTGAGGAATTAAAAAATAATAGAGAGATTGTGATAGAAGCCGTAAAACAAGAAGGACTTTCTTTACAATATGCATCAGATATTTTAAAAAAGGATAGAGAACTTGTATTAGAAGCTGTAAAAAAAAACGGATATGCTGTACAGTATGCATTCGAAGATTTAAGAAATGATAAAGATATTATACTAACATCTGTAAAACATAATGGACTCGCTTTAGTATATGCATCAGAAGAATTAAAAAATGATAAAGAAATTGTATTAGAAGCAGTAAAACAAAATGGAAATGCTTTGCAATATTCATCCAAAAATTTACAAAATGATAAAGAAATTGTACTAGAAGCTGTAAAACAAAATGGAAATGCTTTAGAATATGCGTCCGAAGATTTAATAAATGATAAAGATATTGTATTAGAAGCGGTAAAACAAAACGGCCATTCTTTATATTATGCATCATATAATTTAAGATATGATAAAGAATTTATATTAGAAGCTGTGAAAGAAGATGGATGCGCTTTAGGATATACATCATTTAATTTAAAAAACGATAGAGGAATTGTGCTAGAAGCTGTAAAAAAAAACGGAAATGCTTTAAAATATGCATCGGAAGATTTAAAAAACGATAAAGATATTGTATTAGAAGCGGTAAAAAGAACCGGTTGTGCTTTAAAACATTCATCAAGAGATTTAAAAAATTATAAAGAAATTGTATTAGAAGCTGTAAAACAAAACGGAAATGCTTTAAATTATACATCAAAAGATTTACGAAATGATAGAGAAATTATATTAGCAGTAAAAAAAATGGATGTGATTTATGTTACTCATTGAAAGATTTAAAAAAAAATAATAAAGAAATTGCACTAGAAGCTGTAAAACGAAATGGAGTTGCTTTAATATATGTATCCGATAATTTAAAAACGGATAAAGAACTTTTGATAGATATTATAGAACAACAAAGAATTTACTGTTAAATCGGTTTAAATTACAGTAGATTTCACAAAAAGTTTACAAATGTCAAAAAATTGGTCAATACTATAAAATGTTTATATATACTAGATTTAAAATTTTATTTTATAGTATTTATTTATTTTATTAAAATTAAATTTTTATTTCATGGTATTGCATTATATATTTATAGTATTTTAGTTTATATTTATAGTATTTATTTATCTATATTTATAAATAATATTTATCGAATGATTAAAATATTTTATAATATTTCCATTGTTGCAATTATTTATAGATAATATTAAATTACTATGATCATTATCTTTTCTAAATATTAAGAGAATATTTAGAAAAGGTTTCTTCTATTAGATTAAATTCAGGTGAATAAGTGGGTGTATATAGTAAATTAATATTATTTAATTTACAATATTTTTTTAATTCTAATAAATGATGAGTTTTAAGATTATCATGTAAGATAGATCGATTTAAAAATACATCTTTATTTTCGATAAAGATGTATTAAATCTAATTAATAGCTCCGTTTAAAATTTTATAATCCATTATATCATTTTTATCAATGGCTAATAATAACGTATATTTTTACCGTACTTGTTTATGTTTATAATATTTATAAATTGTATTATCACCTAAATTGTATTTTATATTTTTACATTTACAACAAGTTTTGCTCGTAAAGTATTCGTCAATAATAATAATTTTATTATTCCATTTCACCATATATAATTTAGATGAATTTAGAACGTCCTGTTTGAGTTATAGAAATGAAGAATACGTTAAAAATTTATATTTACCTGATAAAAATGGAACTATTCGAAAATTACATTCTGTTTTAACACTGCAATCTGACACCCTGTATAGAATGTAATAATGGAATAAAACAATCAATTAAATGAACATTTTTCTGTATCAATAGAGATGAAAATGCGGTAAATAATATGATTAAAATAGTTGAATTTCAAATAAAACATAATTGTAGACCTGAAAGATTTACTAGAGGATATAAGATAACATAAACGATGGCAACTTTATGTATTAGACAATTCACTAATATTGTTATAACAATATAAATGAATTAATCTAAAGAGTCAAATGTCATCACGCCACTTAGTGGTACTTTTACAGTTGATTTTACATAAAGTCCAATTTTTTGACATTTGTAAACTTTTTGTGAAATTGACTGTAATCTAAAAAGTAAAATGTAATAACGCCACTTAGTGGTACTTTTACAGTTGATTTTACATATTTATATTAAGTCGAATTTTTTGACATTTGTAAACTTTTTGTGAAATTAATTATATTAAGACTTAATTATAATAATTAATGTTAATATAATAAAGAAGTTATTGTCCATTAATATTATTTCAGTATATTGTCAAAAAAGTGAATATTTTTTCACTAAAATTTTTTACTATTATAAATTCTTTCACCGTAGCCATTTTGGCTCAAGATAAATAACTAGTGCTTTTTGGATACAAACACTTGTCTTTTTGTTGCTCATTTGTTCAGGATGGTGCGACAGCAGCAGTACCCGCAGCAGTACTCGCAGCAGTACCCGCAGCAGTACCCGCAGCAGATGCAGCAGTACCCACAGCAGTACTCGCAGCAGTACCCGCAGCAGATGCAGCAGTACCCACAGCAGTACCCACAGCAGTACCCGCAGCAGTACTCGCAGCAGTACTCGCAGCAGATGCAGCAGCATCTAAATCGAGTTCAGTGGTTGCAGCAGTACCCGCGGCACCAGCAGCAGTATCCGCAGTCTCAGCAGATGCAGCAGCAGAATCAAGGTCGGCAGTTAATGCAGCAGGAACAGCAGCAGCGACAGCAGTTGATTCAGGAGAAGTTGTTACGAAGACAGAGACGTGAAGAAAATAAGGTGGTTTTGCGTCAGCTGAACGAGCAATTAGCACAATTACAAGCAGAAATAGCAGCAGCAAGAGCAGCAGCAAGAGCAGCAGAAAGAGCAGAAGCAAGAGCAAGAGCAGCAGCAAGAGCAGTTGATTCAGAAGCAGAAACAGAAGTTGATTCAGAAGAAGAAACAGCAGTTGATTCAGAAGAAGAAACAGAAGTTGATTCAGAAGAAGAAACAGCAGTTGATTCAGAAGAAGTTGTTACGAACACAGAGACGTAAAGAAAAGAAGGTGGCTTTGCGTCAGAAGCTTGTGCAATTGAAAGCTGATATTAAAAAACTTGCGCAAGACCAGGAACAGGATCAGGTCCAGGACCCGATCCATGGCTAGCTCAAGAAACAGGAATATGAATATGACCAAGAATATATCTAATCACGCCACTGCAAGTTCTTCTGCAGCTGGTCATATATAGATGCGGCTGGTATCTGAACCCCGTCAGAGGTTTTTTCTGTTTCACACAGTTCGGAGCTGATCCATAGTTGTGTCTTAGAGTAATTGACTCGGACATAACATTTTTCCACTAGTAACGAACTATAAAATAAAATATTTTATTTTATAATTCTAAATTGACTTTTTTTTAATTTATTCAGGAATATAAGGAATATAAATAGAATTATAAAATAAACTATTTTTTATAGTTAATAAATATTTTTATTACTACTCAACTAAGCGATTAATACCGGTTTTATTATATCTTTTTAGATGTTACCTAATCATATATTATATTATAATTTATTATAATATAAACAGATACTAATTTTAATAAAAAAAGTGAATATTTTTTTACTAGATTTTTTTATATACAAAAATATTTTACCGTAACCATTTTGGCTCAAAGAGCATCATAACTCTAGAGCTTTTTGGATACAAACACATCCGTCTTTTTGTTGCTTCTTTGTTCAGGATGGCGCAACAGCATCAGTACCTGCAGCGGTCGTGGCAGCAGAATCAAGTTCAGCAATTGCAGCAGCAGCAGCAACAGCAGTTGATTCAAGAGCAGCAACAGCAGTTGATTCAGCAGAAGTTGTTACGAACACAGAGACGTGAAGAAAAGAAGGTGGTTTTGCGTCAGAGGATCGAGCAATTAAAAGCAGAAATAGCCGCAGCAAGAGCAGCAGCAGCAAGAGAAGTTGATTCAGAAGCAGAAACAGCAGTTGATTCAGAAGAAGAAACAGAAGTTGATTCAGAAGAAGAAACAGCGGTTGATTCAGAAGAAGTTGTTACGAACACAGAGACGTAAAGAAAAGAAGGTGGCTTTGCGTCAGAAGCTTGTGCAATTGAAAGCTGATATTAAAAAACGTGACAAGGACCAACACCAGTACTAGGACCAGGTTCAGGACAAGGACTAGCGCCAGGAATATATCTAATCATGCCACTGCAAGTTCTTCTGCGGCTGGTCATATATAGATGCCGCTGGTATCTGAACCCCGTCAGAGGTTTTTTTCTGTTTCACATAGTTTGAAGCTGAGCCGTAGTTGTGTCTTTGAGTGATTGTCTCAGGCGTAACATTTTTCCACTAGTAACAAACTATAAAATAAAATATTTTATTTTATAATTCTAAATTGACTTTTTTTTAATTTATTCAGGAATATAATGAATATAAATAGAATCGTAAAATAAAATATTTTAAAATTAATAGATATTTTTATATTTTCTATTTTAGCATTATTGTAAAGAAAAATTAAATGATACTATTGAATTATACTGTAATAATGTTAATATTCTAAATTTTATTCAATAATATTTTTATTTATAAAATAAAAGAATGTAAGATTAATATTTATTATTTTTATGTTTTTTAAAAAATTGATTTATAATTAATTTATTAATGTTTATCAATATTAATATTATTGAAAAATGAATATTGAAATATCGTTATACAAAATATCAGGAGATTTATATGAGAAAATTATTGTAAATTCTATTTCTGATTTTAAAAAAAAATTAGGATTATTAAATAGTTATAAACCATTTGTAATTCTCGATAATAACGAAATAGTATATAATTATTTATATAAAAAAATAAATATTGAAATAATAAAAGAAGAATATACTATAATATTTTTGAATTATGATATACAAATAATAAATAAAATAATAAATAATTACAATCAATATACTAATAATAACGAAACTGAAAATATATTAAATAATTTAGATAAAGTACTATTTGAAGATAAAGAATTTGTATTATTCTTAATTACATACGTAAAAAATATTTCATTAAAATATTTAAAATATATATCAAATGATTTATTAAAAGATGAAAAATTAATATTAAATATTATTAAAGTAAATCCGTATTTTTTAAGTAGTTTATCAAATGATTTTAAAAATAATAAAAAGTTTATTTTAAAAGTCGTAGAACAAAATGGAATTACTTTATACCATGCATCCGAAGATTTACAAAATGATAGAGAAATTGTACTAGAAGCTGTAAAACAAAATGGAATTGCTTTATATTATGTATCTGAAGATTTACAAAATGATAGGGAAATTGTGATAGAAGCTGTAAAACAAGATGGGTTCGCTTTAGATTTTGCATCCGAGGATTTACAAAATGATAGAGAAATTGCTCTAAACGCTGTAAAACAAAACGGATGTGTTTTACAGCATGTTTTTAAAAATTTAAAAAACGATAAGGAAATTGTAATAGAAGCTGTAAAACAAGATGGATTTGCATTAGAATACGCAACAGAAGATTTAAAAAATGATAAAGAATTTATATTAGAAGCTGTAAAACAAAATGGAATTGCTTTATATTATGCATCCAAAGAATTAAAAAATGATAGAGAAATCGTATTAGAAGCTGTAAAACAATGTGGAGTTACTTTATGTCATGCATCATACGATTTAAAAAATGATAGAGAAATTGTATTGGCTGCTGTAAAAGAAAATGGACGTGCTTTAGAATATGCGTCCGAAGATTTAAGAGATGATAAAGAAATTGTATTAGAAGCTGTAAAACAAAATGGACATGCTTTAAAATATGCATCAGAATATTTAAAAAATGATAAAGAAATTGTATTACACGCTGTAAATCAAAACGGAAATGCTTTAAAACATTCATCAAGAGATTTAAAAAATGATAAAGAAATTGTATTCCAATCGGTAAAACAAAACGGAAATGCTTTAAATTATACACCAAAAGATTTACGAAACGATAAAGAAATTATATTAGAAGCTTTAAAAACAAAAAAAAACTTTAAAATAATAAATAGTTATAAATAGTTACGAGATAAAATACAATATAATAATAAAAAATAATAAATAGGACTTTATCCCGTTTGAGTTCTTTAAAAAAAGTTATTATTTTTTGAAAAATTGAATCAAAAATTTGATTATCAAGAAATATAAACTTTTTCATAACGGTCTACGTTTTGAATAGTTCGGAGACATTGATTTCGTCGACTGTTTGGTCCGATTTTAGTGTTTCGGTTTTTGTCAAAGCTTGCTAGTCTTTCTTCATTTTCGATCACATCTTGCTGTTGTTTGAGCTTTCTTAGTTTCAAGCAAGTTTTCACTTTACTCTTGTGCACATTGTACAGTCGTGCCTATATAATTATAAAAATATTAATTTTAAATTTTTATAATTACTATGATAAAAATAGTGGAATCTCAAATAAAAAATAATTATAGGTCTAAAAGATTTGAATGAAGCCATAAAATAACATAAACGATGAAAACTTATATATTAGACGATTTACTAATATTGTTATAACAATATAAATGAATCAATCTAAAAAGTCAAATACCATCACGCCACTTAGTGGTACGTTTACAGTTGATTTTGCATAAAGTCAAATTTTTTGACATTTGTAAACTTTTTGTGAAATTGACTGTAATAATAAATAAAAAAATGAATTAAATTTATCTTATATATATTATTAAATATATGTATACGATAAAATGACTATTAGAGAAGAAATATTAATTAAAGAATTTACCAATAAATATAATTATAATATTTTTATAGAATTATTTAATAAAAACTTATTAACTAAAGAGATTTTTATTAAATCAATTTATATTATATATTATCAAAAAAATGCTACTATTATATTGCGCGATGCTATGAAAAAAATAAAAGATATATCGGATTATTATTTAAATATATTATTGGAAGACATAAATGATAAATTATGTAGTGTATATAAACTTTCATATACTGATTTCAGTGAATTATTTAAAGATTTTTTAACTTATGCCAAAAATGATATTAGTTACTATATAAATAATTTTTTAATTTCTTATCTTAAACATTCCTTTTTATGTGAAAAGATAGGTGAACCGAGTGTTTACAATTATTCTATTGTAACACACTATAATTATAATATACATATATTGAAGTTTTGGTTAAAATTAAATATGTATAAAATTCAATTAAATAATCACAAAATTCAATTATTATTTATGGACGTGGACGATATGATTAGATCCCTCATGTTTAAAAGAAATATAATAAATGCGTTTGATTCTAAGAATACATACAAGCGCACGAATACAGAAAAATATAAATATATTTGTAATACTATGGATGAAATATATTTTCTAATAGTTAGACACTTAGATAATCAAATAGAAAAACTATAATTAGTATTATACCAATATATAATAGATATAAATTTTTATTTTATTGTATAAATGATATTTATTGAATGGTTAAAATATTTAATACAATTTCCCTTGTTACGATTATTTATTGAATTATTTATATATAATATTAAATTAATATAATAATTATCTTTTCCAAATATTCTTTTAATTTTAGAAAAGGTTTCTTCTATTGGATTAAATTCTGGTGAATATGCTGGTGTATATAGTAAATTAATATTATTTAATTTATTATATTTTTTTAAATATATCGCATGATGCGTTCTAAGATTATCGTGTAAGATATCAATTTCAAATAAAAGAATCAGAATTTTTTAGACCAATGATAATATTATTTAAAAAAAATGAAATAAATTTATCTTATATATATTATAAAATATATTTCATTCTTTATTTGTTAGATAAAAAGAAAATAAATTTATCTTACACATATTATATTATAAGATATATTTTATTCTTTTTTTGTTAGATAAAATGACGTTTCAAGAAAATATTACAATTGCTATACTTGGTCCAGTTTCGGCAGGTAAGTCAACGTTTTTAAATGCATTATGTTCGAATACATATAGTGATATGCTTAGAAGAAAAACAACGATGTTACCGCAAATTTATCATATATTAAATAATTCAGTAAATATTGATAATATCGATGAAATTTATAAAAAAAATAAAGAATCTAATGAAAAAATATTAGAATTAAGAGAAGAAAAAAAATTTGATATTAATCGTGATTTTATTGAAATACATCATAATATTGAAAAGATTAACCATTTTATTGTATTGCCAAATAATAATACCAATTATTCAATATTAGATATGCCAGGATTAAATTGTGGAGGAGATGATATTTATTATGAGTATATTAGAAAAAATTCTAATAATATTGATATATACTTATTACTAATTGATATCAATTCTGGTTTAAATACAACCGATGAAATTAATATTATAAAACTTATAGTTGAACAAATTAAAATCAATTCAAATGGTTATATGTATGTATTAATTAATAAATGTGATGATATATCATTCGATGACCGATATAATGTTACACTAGATGATAAAGAATTAAATGATCTTTATAAAAGATGTAATAATATAATTAATGAACACTGTAAGGATATAATTGATAAAGTAATTATATCACCTTTATGTTCTTCAAAATTATATATTTATCGCGGAGTAAATAATAATATTACAACAATAGATGAAAGCCAATTAGATAATATTATTAAAAATGAGTGCGGTAAAAAAGAATTAAAGAAATTATTAACGTTGGATAAAAAAAGAAAATTTATTTCTGGATTACTTAATAGTAATTCAAGTTCATTATATAATGATTGGATGAAAGACACGGGATATAATCAATTTGAAACTAATATTAATAATATTATAACAGTTAATTATGAAATCTTTATATTACATCATATAAATATTGACATATTAAAAATATTAGATTTAAAAGATATTGATAATATAACAGAACAAATAAATATTATTAAGGATAGAATTAATTTATTAAAAATTAAAGATTTACCAGAATACATATTTACCAATCTTAACAAAATTAATGATATAATTAAAACTATATTAAATATTGATTCATCGGATTGTTCATTATCTTTAATTGATACTTTATTAATTAAAATGGATAAATATAATAATATTATAAAAGGTTTGTTTAAGAAACATCAATTTGTTGATACTGATGAAGTTTTAAAAACCCGTAGAGAAAAATTATTAATTAACGAATTTCAAATAGAATATAAATATGGTATTTTTTTAGAATTATTTAATAAAAATCTATTAACCGAAAATATTTTTATTAACTCAATTGTTACTATATTTAATCAAAAAGATGTTAGAATTTTATGCGATGCTATGAAAAAAATAAAATTTATATCGGATGAATATTTAAATATATTATTAGAAAGTTTATATGGTAACCTAGTTAAAGGTGAATATAAAATTGTATTTATTGATTTTATTAAATTATTTGAAGAAATTTTAAATTATAAGGTGAATGATATTAAATATATAAATAATTTTTTACTTTATTATATTAAACATTTATTTTTATATGAAGATATTCCTAAAACGTTTGAGTATATGTATTATGAAAACCTAAGTATATGTAGTTTTTGGCTAAATTTAAATATGCATAATATTAAATTAAATAATACTAAAATTCAATTAATATTTATGAATATATCTACTATGTTTCAAAGATTAATATCTAAAAACATTGAAAACGTTAGTTTAAATTGTTCATTAGAACATATTACAACAATTACAAATACGTACGAAGGTATTAATAATAGAATGGATGAAATATATTTTCTAATAGTTAGTTACTTAGATACCGTAACTAAAAAACCAATAATTAGTATTATACCAAAAATTGATTCGGTTGTTCCCGATGATTCAAAAGTTATAAAAAATACTAAAGTAGATACTAAAGTAGATACTAAAGTAAATGGCGATGATGACGAATATGAAAAACACTCAGAATCGGATAGTTCCGATATTGTTTATAAAAAAGCAACTAAAAATGCTGCTAAAAGAACAATCAAAATTGTAAAAAATGCAGAAATATTAATCTAAAATATTTATAGCCGATATTTATTATTATAAAAATATTTTTATAATAATAAATATCTAAAAAAAGTGAATATTTTTTCATTAAAATTTTATATATTAAGAAAATCTTTCACCGTAGCCATTTTGGCTCAAGATTAGAATTTCATCTGTCTGATGTAGTTTAACTTCTTGAGACTTTATAGCTCAATCGACTGGTTACAGTCAACAAAATGTCCTCTTCCACTAAGCCTTCTTTGTGTTTTGATGACCCATGTAGACACTTTTTGCTGGGGTGTTGCAATAAGGGTTCGGGTTGTCGTTTCAAACACGACAAGGGTTGTGACGAGGATCGCAAAAAAGTTACTGCTGAAGTGATCACCGAGCCTAAAGATAAAAACCAAGAACAATCCCTAAGTGCATCTAGCGACCAAGTTCGCGGAGGCGACAGTGGTAAAGGAGGTCTCTGAGGCGTTAATGGTTACAGAAGGCGGACTATTGATAACAGTGGTCACCGAAATCGAGATTTTGATAACCATAGTTGTGGTCAATGGAGGTCAGTTCTCTTTCAACCAAAGTCCCTCTAGTGGTTCCTGTACAGACTATCTTCTTTATTCATAGGAGTTTTTTTCTCTAGATTCATAGAAAAGCTTGCGTGGCCGCCTGTGTCTCACTATACCGATAATTTTGTTGGTGACTAATTACTAGTGATAGCGGAAGTGAGATTTTTAATTAAGTCTTGTAACTGCAGTCATGGTCCTAACTTAATAATCGATGATGTAACTCATTCCCCCCTGTTTCACATAGTTCGAAGCTGAGTCGTAGTAGTGTCTTTGAGTCATTGACTCGAGTATAACATTTTTCCAATAGTAACAAACTATAAAATAAAATATTTTATTTTATAGTTCTAAATTTACTTTCTTTTACTTTATTCAGGAATATAATGAATATAAATAGAATCGTAAAATAAAATATTTTAAAGTTAATAGATATTGTTATATCTTCTATTTTAGAATTATTGTAAAGAAAAATTAAATGATAATATTGAATTATACTGTAATAATGTTAATATTCTAAATTTTATTCAATAATATTTTTATTTATAAAATAAAAGAATGTAAGATTAATATTTATTATTTTTATGTTTTATAAAAAATTGATTTATAAACAATTTATTAATATTAATTATTAATAAATTAATATTGAAATATCATTATACATAATATCAGGAAATTTGTATAAAAAAATTATTGTAAATTCTATTTCTGATTTTGAAAAAAAATTAGGATTATTAAATAGTTATAAACCATTTGCAATTAACGATAATAAAGAAATAGTATATAGTTAATATTATTGAAAAATGAATATTGAAATATCATTATACATAATATCAGGAGATTTGTATAAAAAAATTATTGTAAATTCTATTTCTGATTTTGAAAAAGAATTAAAAATATTAAATACTTATAAACCATTTGTTATTCTCGATAATAACGAAATAGTATATAATTATTTATATAAAAAAATAAATATCGAAACAATAAAAGAAAAATATAATATAATATTTTTAAATTATGATATACGGATAATAAATAAAATAATAAATAATAATGAAGATAATTATTATTCGTCCGATAAGGATAAAAAAAATAAAAATATATTAAATAATTTAGATAAAGTACTATTTGAAGATAAAGAATTTATCTTATTCTTAATTACATATATAAAAGATATTTCATTAAAATATTTAAAATATATATCAAATGATTTATTAAAAGATGAAAAATTAATATTAAATATTATTAAAGTATGTCCACATTTTTTAAGTATTTTACCAAATGATTTAAAAAATAATAAAAAGTTTATATTAGAAGTCGTAGAACAATGCGTATATTCTTTACAATATGCATCCGAAGACTTAAAAAATGATAGAGAATTTATATTGGAAGCTGTAAAACAAAATGGAAATTCTTTAAGATATGCATCAAATGATTTACAAAATGATAAAGAAATTGTATCGGAAGCTGTAAAACAAAATGGACATGCTTTAGAATATGCATGTGAAGATTTACGAAATGATGATGAATTTGTGTTACGATTTGTAGAATACGGTAAAATTATTTTAAATTATGTATCGAAAGATTTACGAAAAAATAAAGAATTTATGTTACAATTTGTAAAAGAAGATGGAATGTCTTTAACATATGTAGTAATTGATATACAAGTTGTAAACAAAGATAAATTTCCGTATTCATGTACATTAAAAGATTTACGAAATGATAGAAAAATTGTATTAGAAGCCGTAAAACAAAATGGAATGGCGTTATGCTATGCATCTGAAGATTTACGAAATGATAGAGAAATCGTATTAGAAGCTATGAAACAAAATGGAAATGCTTTACAATACGCATCAGACTATTTAAAAAATGATAGAAAAATTATATTAGAATCTGTAAAAATAAAAAAAAATGACTTTAAAATAATAATCAATTGTTAAAAATAATTACGAGATAACATAAAATAATAATTTTTAGAAAGTAGATTGTGTTGTTTAATGGATTAAACAACATAATTTAGACTTAATTTAACAGAATTTTATACTATTTAATTTATTGAAAATATAATAAAAAAAATGAATTTCATATATATTAATTTCCTATATGTAAATTAATAATAACTTGCCATTTTTATATAAAACTCGATTAACCTAATATTGCATATTTTTATTTTATTCTATAAAGTTTATAATGGATCCAGTAAATGTGACAGTAACCGTAACAAATGATTTTTCTGGTAATAATGTAGAGTATAATGTTAATAATTTGGATGAGTTAATAAATGAAATAAATAAAACAGAGAAAATATTTTGTTTAATGTATGGTGATATTAAAGTTTTTCATAGTTTGATAGATATTATACATGATAATGAATTAAAAAATAATTATAATATTGTTTATTTGTCATATGATAAAGACTTAATTTTTAGAATAAAAGCAATGGATAATGGTGATGAGACTCTTATAAAAAATGTATCATATGATATATCTACAATATTTAAAAAAAAAGAATTATATGATGATCCAATATTTTTAGTATTTCTAGCAAATCATTTACCAATTAATGAAGATATTCAATGTTATTCATTGATTAGTGAAGAAATAAAAAATAATTCAGAGGTTATTTTGAAACTTACGAAAATACATTATTCTTATTTAAAATACGCGTCCGATGAATTAAAAAACAATAAAGACATTGTATTAAAAGCTATATACCAAAACGGACATGCTTTATTATACGCGTCCGAATATTTAAAAAATAATAAAGAAATTGCACTAGAAGCTGTAAAAAAAAATGGACATGCTTTACAATATGTATCAAAAGATTTAAAAAATGATAAAGAAATTGTATTAGAAGCTGTAAAAAAAAATGGATATGCTTTAACATATGCACCAGAAGAATTAAAAAACAATAAAGATATTATATTAGGAGCTATAAAAAAATATCGATATGCTTTATACTGTATATCTGAAGATTTAAAAAAAGATAAGGAATTTATATTAGAAGTTGTGAAACTAAATGGATGTACTTTACAATATATATCCGAAGATTTAAAAAAGGATAGAGAAATTGTACTAGAAGCTGTAAAAGAAAATGGACGTGCTTTGGAATATGCATCGGAAAATTTACAAAATGATAAAGAAATTATATTTGAAGCTTTAAAAACAAAAAAAAAAAGATTTTAAAATAATAAATAGTTATAAATAGTTACGAGATAAAACACAATATAATAATAAAAAATATATATTAGAACTAGTAAAATGAAATAGATTATATTTATAATATATTTTTGAAGATATACCAAAGGATAACAAAGTTGTATTAAAATTGTGCGAAATTGTTAGTATTTATATTTGACCGTAATTGGCTTTATATATCAAGTATACCATTAAAAAAATGATTATTTTTCCCCATTGAATTTTCATAGTAAAAAACCTATGACCGTAGCCATTTTGGCTCAAGAGTTATTTAGATTATTTAGGACAAAAGTAGATATTCCTGTTTTTCGTCTTTTTTGGTCGATTATTGAGATGAATGTTCGCACTTATAATGATGGTGGACACAACGGCAGGCTTTATCGGTTGATTGATGACTTACACAGGTAGTTAAACTGATATTTCTAATTATTTTATAACAGACACAAATAGTTAAAATTTCATCATCGGGGTTGTACCGCCTTTGTTTGTATTTATTGTATTGGTCGAGAATGTAAAATAAAATTTTTTATTTTATAATTATAAATTTAATTAAAGATTTTTTAATTTAATAGAATAATTTTAGAATTTGTTAAAAGAATCGGAAGATTTTAAAAAAAAATACATAAATAATAATTATATTTGAAAAATATAATAATAGTTTATTAAAAAAATGAATATAATAACAATTAGTAATTAATTAGTAAATGTTATTATATAAAATAATTTCAGTAATTAAATAAGATTTCTAAATTCAACGGTAATATGGAGAATTCAAAGTTATAATAATGAGGAAAAATATGTATAATTAATTTTACTAACATATGTAAAAAATTTTATAATTCGATAAGAAATTAATATATTTTATATAATTATAGTAAAATATACAAAAACATTTAAATATTTTATATACTTATTTTTGTTTTATCTTATCTTCAAATAAATAATATTTTTCATTAGATAATTTATAAATATTACTTTTTATTGTTATATAAAAATATTTTTTTAATAAAATTCTTAAACCACCTTTGTCGTCTCAACTAATTCCTTTACTATATTTCTCATTTCAATTATTTCATTCCTCAGTTCATTTATTTCATCTCTCATTTCAATTATTTCATTTCTTACTAATTTTTTCTTTGGTTCCGTAATTGGTTCTGTATTTATTTCTATGTTTTTTAAAATTGTTTGTTTTTGTGTTATTTTTCTTAATATTTGTTCTTTATCCAATTTTGTTATTTTTATTATTTCTTCAATAGAATCCTTTTTTAAATACATGTTATAAGCTATGGTTTCTTGTCTTCCTCTTATACCGCCAACCGTTCTATGGTGATTTTGTGCTATAATTTTGATATTTATATTTTTATCCAATTCTTCTAATAATATAGTATCTTCTTCAGGCATCCATTTTTTCCCAATATTAGTAGGATGATTAGTATCTGGGTTTTTTATTTTTATCATATTGCTTTCCATTATTTAACTAATTATTATTATATACTTTATTATCTTTAAATTATTTCAGTTTTTATTTTATATAATTGATTTTTAAAATGAGAAAAAATATAAATAATGAATAATACTAAAATATATTATTCTTCGACACCTTCTAAAAGTTTATCATATCGAAATAATTAAAAAAAATAAGTAATATAAATTATAAAAAAATATATAGACTTTCTAATATATCGAAATCAATGAATATTTACGAAAATTTTAAAGATGAATTTAAAGTAATTTAATTATGAATACAATTACTTTAAAGTAAAAAAGTCAATTATAAATAAAATATAAATCCAAAGTATTATAATATTAGTAAATATAAAAGATAATAAAATTTATTAAAAAAAAATGAAATTATAATTAGTATATATATATATAATAATTATAATAATTATATTTCACAAGCTTTTTTACTCCAATAAATTTCATTTCAAAGTCTGTAAATAATAACTATATAATTTAATAAATTATGCACACTCAAGTAAAATTATATGACAGTTCAAATGGTAATAAATTTTGTACATTTAATGTTAATTCTATTAAAGAATTAATTAAATGTTTTTCTACATTACAAGTTAGTAAATCGTATATTATATCTAATGATACACTAGTGGTATATGATTATTTAAATAAATATAATAATATTAAATATATAGAAAAAAGTTATGCTATTACATTTTTATCATATGATATCATTTTTATAGATAAAATTGTAAATTATACTGATCCTGAAATATTAAATAAAATATCATCAATATTATTTACAGATGAATTTTTTGTATTATTTTTATTTAAAACAATAAAAATAATTCCAGAGAAATATTTAGATTTAATAAAACAAAAATTAACTATTGATGAAAATTTAGTATTAAAAATAGTATACTTATATCCAGATTTTATTAATACTCTTCCTACAAAATTTAAAGAAGATAAAAATATTATTATAGATATAGTTAAAAAAAATAGATATAATAAGAATCACGAAAACGAACAATTTGAATACTATAATAGAATAATAATATCACAGAAACAAGATGGATTTTCTTTAAAGTATATATCAGAAAAAGTAAAAAATAATAAAATAATTATTTTAGATGCGATTATAAATTTTAATTTTTCTTTACAATATGCATCAGATGATTTACGAAATGATAAAGAATTTGTATTACAAGCTGTAAAACAAAATTGTAATGCTTTAGAATATGCTTCCGATAATTTAATAAATGATAGAAGAATAGTATTAGAAGCTGTAAAACAAAATGGATTTGCTTTAGAACATGCATCATATAATTTACGAAATGATAGAAAAATTGTATTAGAAGCTGTAAAACAAAACGGATTGGCTTTACAATACGCATCAGATGATTTAGATTATGATAGAGAAATTATGTTAGAAGCTGTAAAACAAAACGGATTTGCTTTAAAATACGCATCACTGTATTTAGATTATGATAGAGAAATTATATTAGAAGCTGTAAAACAAAACGGATTGGCTTTACAATACGCATCAAATTATTTAGAATATGATGATGCGTATGAAAGAGAAATTGTATTAGAAGCTGTAAAACAAAATTGTAATGCTTTAGAATATATATCAGATGATTTACTAAATGATAGAGAATTTATATTAGAAGCTGTAAAACAAAATTATAATGCTTTAGAATATGCTTCCGATAATTTAATAAATGATTTACGAAATGATAAGGAAATTTTATTAGAAGCTGTAAAACAAAATAGCGATGCTTTGCGATATGCATCAGATAGTTTAAAAAATGATAGAGAATTTATATTAGACGCTGTAAAACAAAAAGGACTTTCTTTAAAATACGCATCAGATGAATTAAAAAATGATAGCGGATTTATATTAGGAGCTTTAAAACAAAATGGACTTTCTTTAAAATACGCATCAGATGAATTAAAAAATGATAGCGGATTTATATTAGGAGCTTTAAAACAAAATGGACTTTTGTTATTTTATGCATCAGATGATTTACTAAATGATAGAGAATTTATATTAGAAGCTGTAAAACAAAAAGGAAATGATTTAGAATATGCATCGAAAGATTTAAGAAAGGATAAAGAAATTGTATTAGAAGCTGTAAAACAAAATGGAAATGCTTTGCAATACGCATCAGGTAATTCACGAAATAATAAAGAAATTGTATTAGAAGCACTAAAACAAAATTGGGAGTCTTTGGAATACGTATCAGATAAGTTAAAACAGTATAAAGAAATTGTATTATACGCCGTAAAAAAAAATGGAAATGCGTTAAAATATGCATCAGCTGATTTACGAAACGATAGAGAATTTATATTAGAAGCTGTAAAACAAGATTGGTTTGCTTTATGTTATGCATCAGAAGATTTAAAAAATGATAAAGAAATTGTATTAGAAGCTGTAAAACAAGATGGACTTGCTTTACTTTGTGCATCAGAAGATTTAAGAAACGATAGAGAATTTATATTAGAAGCTATAAAACAAAATGAACTTGTTTTAAGATGTGCATCTGAAGATTTACAAAATGATAGAGAAATTGTATTAGAAGCTGTAAAACAAAATGGACGTGCTTTACAATATGTATCTGAAGATTTACAAAATCATAGAGAAATTGTATTAGAAGCTGTAAAACAAGAAGGATATGCTTTAAAATATGTATCTGAAGATTTACAAAATGATAGAGAAATTGTATTAGAAGCTGTAAAACAAGAAGGATATGCTTTAAAATATGTATCAGAAGATTTACAAAATGATAGAGAAATTGTATTAGAAGCTATAAAACAAGAAGGATATGCTTTAAAATATGTATCAGAAGATTTACAAAATGATAGAGAAATTGTATTAGAAGCTATAAAACAAAACGGATATTCTTTACAATATGCATCAGAAGATTTACAAAATGATAGAGAAATTGTATTAGAAGCTATAAAACAAAACGGATATTCTTTACAATATGCATCAGAAGATTTACAAAATGATAGAGAAATTGTATTAGAAGCTATAAAACAAAACGGATATTCTTTACAATATGCATCAGAAGATTTACAAAATGATAGAGAAATTGTATTAGAAGCTATAAAACAAAATTATGATGCTTTAGAATATGCATCAGACGATTTAAAAAAGAATAGAGAATTTATGTTAGCTGCTGTAAAACAAGAAGGATTTGCTTTAGAATATGCATCAGAAGATTTAAGAAACGATAGAGAATTTATGTTAGCTGCTGTAAAACAAAATGCAATAGCTTTAAATTATGCATCTAAAGATTTACTAAATGATAAAGAATTTATATTAGAAACTATAAAACAAAATTGTAATGCTTTTGAATATGTATCAGAAGATTTATTAAAAGATAAAGAATTTATATTAGAAGCCGTATACCAAAATGTAGATGCTTTGCAATTATGCGTTAGAAGAATTAAAAAATGATAATAGAATTGTATTAGAAGATGTGAAACAAAAAGGATATGCTTTAAAATATACATCAGAAGATTTACAAAATAATTTCTTTAGTATGAAAGAAATTAAATAAAATAAATTTGTTGATAACATAACTTCAGAAGAATTATGAAAAAAAAATAAACCAATATTAAAAATAATATAATATATATTCTGGTAAAGAATAATATTTTTTTAACAATATATTTTATCACGGTATCTAAAAAAAAATTGAATATAATAACATTTACTAATTAATTATTAAATGTTATTACAGTCGATTTCACAAAAAGTTTATAAATGTCAAAAAATTGGTCAATACTATAAAATGTCTATATATACTAGATTTAAAATTTTATTTTATTAAAATTAAATTTTTATTTCATGGTATTTTACATTATATATTTATAGTATTTTATTGTATATTATTGTATATTTTATAGTATTTATTTATCGATATTTATAAATAATATTCATCGAATGGTTAAAATATTTTAT
>Ga0209491_10004150_pt1 | contig 22722 bp, 18 predicted proteins | sample BON02_FD_187213 | JGI IMG/M metagenome (GOLD analysis project Ga0209491, IMG submission 187213) | Freshwater microbial communities from Lake Bonney liftoff mats and glacier meltwater in Antarctica - BON-02 (SPAdes) (version 2) | ecosystem: Environmental > Aquatic > Freshwater > Ice > Glacier... | reverse complement strand
GAAATAGGAGTTTTCGCATAAGTTTTGAGATCGTGGCGGTTGTCTCTACGCTCCAGCATAAACTACTGCCGCGAAGGATTACTATTTGGTGAAAATCTCGATCGTTTGGGAGAGTCTATCGATCGCCCGTACTTTACAAAAAAAACTTTTCAAACACCCTCTAAGGCGGGGTCTAAATCCCCATCTTAAAAACCCAATTATCAATTATCAATTATCAATTATCAATTATTTAAGCGGATGTGTATATTGGCGACGGCTGCCACGAGTCCGAACCAAATACCAACTGTCATTTTTAAGGATTGCAATCGCTGCTTTAACCTCGATCTGGTCTGATTATATATTTATATCAAAACCCTCCCTAATGTAAAAACTAGAGAGGATATTCGATCTTTATATTACCCTAAAAGGTTAGAGTAACTTATCGACGTTCTTGGCAGTTTCAAAGAAGTAGGCGACATTTTCTTCTGGTACTGTGGGTAAGACACCATGACCGAGATTCATAATATGTCCGGTTTTACCAGCCTTACGAACCGTATCGATAATTCGATCGCGGATGAAGTCTTTGGAACCATATAATGCACAAGGATCCATGTTGCCTTGTACGCCCAAATGCGCCCCAATCCGCTGTCTTCCCACCGCCATATCTACCGTCCAATCGAGGCTGACGATATCTACGCCCGATTTACCCATTAGTTCCAATACGCCCGAGCTACCGCTGATGTAGAGGATTAGGGGTGTATCGGGGTGAGTGGCTTTGACTTGTTGGACAACCCGCTGCTGATAGGGGAGAGCGAAGGTTTCGTAATCTTGGGGGCTAAGTTGTCCCGCCCAGGAGTCAAACATTTGGACGACTTGGGCACCGCAATCGATTTGATAGCGGACGTATACGGCGATCGCGTCGGCAATTTTTGCGAGTAAACTGTGGAGCATCTGGGGTTCGCGGAATGCCATCCCTTTGATGTTGGAGTAGTCTTTGGAGCTTTTACCTTCGATCGCGTATGCTGCTAATGTCCAAGGTGCGCCGACAAAACCGAGGACGGTGGATTTATTGCCAACTTCGCGGCGGAGGGTGCCGAGAATTTCTTTGATAAAGGGGAGGGACTCTTCAGGATTGAGGGGGTGGAGAGCATCGATTTGTACCTGAGAGCGAATTGCTGGCTCGATGATCGGCCCTTTGCTCTCGATGATGTCGAAGGGAATCCCGATGCCTGGAAGGGGCGTGAGGATGTCGGAAAACATGATCGTGCCATCTGGTTCAAAGGCGCGCCAGGGTTGGAGGGAGATTTCGATCGCGAGATCGGCTTTTTCGGATCGATCGCGGAACGAGGGATATTTGTCGCGCAAATCCCGATAAACTTTCATATATCGCCCCGCTTGACGCATCATCCAGACTGGCGGACGATCGAGTGTGGCACCTTTGGCTGCACGTAATAGTAGCGGCTCTTGAGTGATATCGGTCATTTTTTATTTTATGGGAATTTTATATAGCTTTGCTAGTGGTAGGTGGGGATAAAACCCGCTCCTACCCTATATCTATGAGCATAGCTCGATCGACATAATCTCCACAATAGCAAACTAGCCACCCCTTTGTCTTAGAAGCTGTTGACAATCTTGACAATCGCCACTGCGATCTGTTTGATTCAGATGATTAACTATGACTATGCCAAGCGTTACGCCATTTTTGACACGACTAGAAGTTGAATCAGGAATGATGGATCGGGAGTAACATTTTGAAGAGGCTACCTTGACCTGGCTGGGAAATGACTGTGATGGTGCCAGAATGTGCGGTAACGATGCGGGCGACTAGGTGCAATCCGAGACCGCTTCCTGCTTGTCTGTGGGTACCTGTGCGAAAGCGTTGGAAGATAGTTGTTTGTTCTTGTTCCGACATCCCTAGTCCGGTATCTTGGATATCGATCGAGACCCAGCCATTCATCGTCGCAGTCTCATCAGTGGTGGCGGGACAAAAATCTAGTTTGAGTTCGACTTTGCCCGCCTCAGTGAATTTAAGAGCGTTACCGACGAGATTAGCGATCGCGCGGCGAATTTCTAGACAGTCGCCCAGGATTTTTAGGGATTGAGGCTCGGGGATGTCGCTGATAACGGCAAGATCGATCGATTTGTACTGCGCTAATGGTTGGAGTTCTTCAACTACGGCGTGCATGATTGCCCATATATTGCACTTAGTCAAAGTCAGTGATTTATTTCCAGACTCATAGCGGTTGACTTCTAGGAGCGTGTTGACTAGTTCTAGGAGGTTTTGGTTACTACGATTCATCGCACTTATAGCTTCGTGCATTTCGGCTGAGAGAGGACAAAATGCCTCTTGCGCGAACAGCTTGAACATGAGGTTTGCGGCGACTAGAGGGGTGCGTAGATCGTGGGTGAGGTGGGCGATGAAGTCTTCGCGTTGGAGATTTTGGATCTCGATCTGGACGCGTTGTTGTTCGAGATCGTGGTTTTGTTGCAGCAGTAATTCGTTGAATTGCTGGATTTGTTTGCTGGTTTCGATGGCTTCGCGTTCGGCTCGCTCGATCCGGATCGCATTGCGGAGAATTTGGGTGAGGATTTCGGGAGAAATTTGCGATTTGGGTAGGTAATCGGTAGCACCTGCTTGCATTAATTCGACAGCGATACGTTCGTCGCCTTGCCCTGTTAGTACTACTAGGGGATGCTCGAGATGGAGTAAGCAAGCGGATTTGACTAGTTCTAACCCATTTTGGTCGGGAAGTCCGTAGTCTACAAAGGTACAATCAAATCGCTCGGTGCGGAGCAGCGCGAGGGCTTCAGCACAGGTGGCGGCTTCGGCGATCACAACATTTAGCCCTGATTTAATCAGGGCTCGTCTGACTACCATGCGATCGATTTCATCATCATCGACGATAAGTATGTTTAGTGTTTCATCCATTTCACAAAGGGTTAAACAGTTGACAGTTGACAGTTGACAGCTACCGTGTTTATACAAGTCTGCTAGATTTCAGTTTAGGTTGATTTACCACCTCAAACAGATTTGTCCATACACCATGAACCGCAGCTAGGCTTTGTCAACACTGTGCCTACGGCAGGCCATCACCTAACGGTAGGCTACGCCAACGCCAACGAGCATTGCCAAGGGTAAGGCTAATACCAACAGTGCGAGCGGTTGAATATTCACGCCATCTCACAATGTGACCAATATTTATTTAATGTGACCATTTGATCGACAAAGGTGCCAAAAGTGACGGGTTTGAGGATATAGCCAGCGACGTTGAGATCGTAAGCCTGCACTCTGTCTCGTTCTTCGCTAGAAGTGGTCAGTACTACGACGGGAATATGTTTGAGCAGAGGATCTACTCGTAATTGATGTAGGAATTCTATCCCATTCATTTTGGGCATATTCAGATCTAGTAAGATCAGTCGGCGTTCTGGTGGGATCGGCGATGGATGTCCTGGACTATCCCGCAGTAGTTCTAGAGCTTCCAATCCATTGCCAGCAAAGTATAGCAGGCTATTAATATGACCTTTCTTAAAGGCGCGCTGGACGGTCATAACATCTACTTCGTCATCTTCGACTAGTAAAATATTTAGCGTTGAATTTTCTGTCATTGTCGATATCTAGCGGTGCAATCTTGGTGAATAAGTGGCTGTTTAAGCCAGGTAAATCGAAAGATGGCACCCCTACCAGCTACTGATTCTAACTGAATGTTGCCGCCTTCGGCAGTGACTACTTTTTTGACGATCGCTAGCCCCGCGCCAATATTTTCTTCGACATCGCGAGCTTTGAGAGTTTGAAAAATAGTATAAATTCTAGTTTGATACTGAGGTTCGATCCCATCTCCATTATCGACGATCGCAAATTCATATCGATCGCTTAGATCGATGGCTGATATCTCAACTATACCTATTTTTGTAGGGTGATGGCGAATGGCGTTGTCGATCAAGTGCGTAAATACCTGTTCGAGTGGTTGCCAACGGGTATTCATCGTTGGCATATCTACGCCGATATTAATTGTAAAAGTTGCTGGAGGTGCTAGATCCTGGATAATTTTATGGAGCATTTGCTCGACACTGACAGTGATAATCTTTGTTTGCGTGCGTCCAGCGCGGGAGTATTCTAGTAAGCTATTGAGTAGTGCCTGCATCCGGTAAACTCTGCCGCGTAGCAAGTATAGTTGCAAGCGAGTTTCCGCAGAGATATCTTCGCCGAGATCTTCTTCAATCCATTCGGCTAGGCTGGCGATCGCCCGGAGTGGTGCTTTGAGGTCGTGAGAGGTGACATAGGCAAATTGGTCTAGTTCTTGGTTGCTTTGGAGTAATAACTGGTTGCTAGTCGTCAGCGAATCGTTAAGTTCTGTTAGTTGGATGGCTTTGTCTGCGAGTTTGGCGGCTGTTTGTTGCCGATCGCTAATATCGCGAATGATGGCAATCCGATCGTCATCAAAGGCAATGCTGTTGATGGAGACTTCGGCTGGGAACAATTCCCCATTTTGGCGTTTTCCCATTGCCTGCCAGATTTGACCGCTGGGCGATGCTGTAGCTAGCAGATCGGGTTCGGAATATTGTAGTTCCTGAGTATCATCAGCTGCTTGGTTTAACAGTTTGTGCCAATGCCAGCCAATTACTTGCTTGGGATCGTAGCCGAACATCTGCACCGCTGCATGATTAAAACTTTCAATTTGACCTTGGGCGTTGACGATCGCCACTCCATCAATAATGTTGGCAACGATCGCCTCGATTAGGCCGCGGCTCTCGCGCAAGCGGATTTCCCGCTCGCGTAGTTCTGTTGCTAACTGTCGCAGTAGCCGCACAGCTACAGCAGTCCCCAATATGCCAATCACAATCCCCAGCCACATCACATCAGCATTTAACTGTTGCTGCTCTTGGAGCGATCGAGTGCGAATTCCCAATTGGCGATATTCTTCTGTTTCAAACTCGCGGATGACCAGCCGAAATCGATCCATTTCTCGCTTGCCATTGAGCAGTCGTTCGTTCGTAACTTGAGGGCTAGCGACTATTCCTGCTTCTAATCGTCGCACAGTTTCTGCGATTATAGCCATTCGGGACTCAGAGATCTGAGTCAGCAGTTTTACCCGCTGCGACTGAGCTAGGTTGTCTTGGACGAGCTGTTCTAATCCGATGAGATTGGGTTTTAGGTTCGCCAGTGCCAAGTTGTAGGGATCGAGAAAAATTTTGTCTTTGGAGATGAAATAGCCACGTGCTCCAGTTTCCGCATTTAATAAACTAAGCAAACTACTCTGACTGGCTGCTAAAATTTGGTTGGTGTCGTCTATATACGTCTGCGCTGCCAACATTCTTTGGCGCAGGACGGTGTAGGTCACAACCGTTGCAAGTAGGCACAGTAAGGGAATACAGATCGCGATCGCCCCGCGACCTTCGATCGCCACTCTGTCCCACCGATGCTTAAATTTTCGCCACCAAGATTTCATTTATTATATTGCCTAACACATCCAACTAACCAAATTTTTGTCGATCGCCTAGATTTGGGATACTTCGGCGCACCCCTTCACAGTCGATTTGTAGGCACAGCCTCTGGAGAAAGAGAATCGTTATAGTTAAGATGTAACTATGAAAATTTCAAAATCTTTCTATACTTATAGTAATATGCTTAATTCTCTATCCCTTGACCAATTTACAGCCTTCAGAGGTTTAAATCCTCTACCTTGAGATAGATTATGTTCAAGATATGGTCTAAATCCCCCACCTTCAGCTGGATTCGCCGATAGTTGGTCGGGTGATGTGAATATTTCCATCTGGTCGATCGGGCAGCGGTAACGCGGAAGATGACGATCCAGGCGGGGATGCTGGTATTTCGTTCAAACAGCGTCTCAGCATGAGAATCTCGATCGGGATTTACCCATGGCGATCTGATATTTACTCAGCAGGGGATCGAAATTATTTAGGTCTTGTTTAGTGTTGGCATCTTCTCAAGTAAAGTATTAGCACTTACTATGAGTGTAATCGTCGGTAATCGATCGACTGTCAGAGGTTGTTTTGTATGAGTGATATTCGAGTAGTATTGATTGAGGATCATGATGTGGTGCGGATTGGTCTGCGGACTGTCTTGCAGATTCAGCCAGGGGTGCAAGTAGTGGGGGAGGCTACCACTGGGCCAAAAGGGTTGGCATTATTGCAAACAATTCCGGTAGATGTTGCCTTGGTAGATATTGGGTTACCAGGGATGGATGGGATCGAGTTGACCCAAAAGTTTCGGCAGTTTCAAAAAGAACACCTAGACTCAACGACTAAAGTGATCATGCTGACGATGCAGGGTAGTGAAGAAACTGTCATCGCTGCCTTTGCTGCTGGAGCCGATTCCTACTGTATGAAAGATGTCGGCAGCGAGCAACTGATCGAAGCGATCGAAATGACTCACACTGGTAATGCCTGGATCGATCCGGCGATCGCGAGTATCGTATTACGACAAATGCGACAGGGAATCGTCCAACCATCCAATCGGAAGCAGACGATCGAAATTAGATCCTTAGAACCTGAATACGAGCAGGTGCTAGCATCAGATCCCGTCACCGATCGCGAACGCGAAGTCCTCGAACTAATGGTCGCAGGTTGCACCAATATCGCCATTGCCCAGCAGTTATTTATCACCGTCGGTACTGTCAAAACCCATGTGCGAAATATCCTAGCGAAGCTCTGCGCTGATGACCGGACAGAAGCCGCCGTCAGAGCCTTGCGATCGGGCATCATCTCGTAGTGTCTGGATTTCAAGCAGTACCCTAGCCTCAGAGGCAGAAGTCTGTTTGATGCTGGGGAGATCTTTACCCCACCCCAGCCTTTCGAGATCTGCACCAACGCGAGCGAAATCCTCTAATCTTTCATCTCAACTTTGAGATTTGGCAAGCCCTCCAACTTCTCTAGCGGTTGGATCTCCTCCGTTGCTGGAGCAAACACAGTCAAACCGCCAGGAATACACTCGACTTCCACCGGGGTGGTACCAATCACCTCACCATCTAATACCACCTTCTGGGGCGGATTGGTAGTTACTTTAAATCGCTTCGCTCGCAAGAAACCGACATCATCTCGATCGGATGCTTCGCTGCGCAGTGTCGAACTGAGCAAATCGAAGGCAGTAGCGATCGCAATTAGGGGTGTAGCAGGGGCGACGATCGTCAAATCGAGCATTCCATCATCAAATACCACTCCCGCCGACCCTTGAGCCAAAATTGACGTAGCTGGAGCGGCATTAGCAATGGTGATTGCCGCAGCGGACACCGCCACAATTTTGTCTTCCAGCTCGATTTCGACCTCAAACTGATTAAACTTGCCCACTTGCTTGAGTCCAGCGAGGACATAAGCCAGCATCCCCAGCCGATTCTTGGCATCGCGATCGACTAAATCTACCGTTTCGGCTTCAAACCCAATTCCAGCCAACAACACCATCGGCAAACCATTACACCAAGCCATATCCACTACCTTGGTATCACCTGCCAAAATAGCTGCACAAGCATCAGGAATCGTGGTGGGTAGATCCAAAGCATTCGCAAAAGCATTTGCAGTACCGCGTGAGATGATGCCCATCGGGATCTTAGAACTCATCAAAGCCGCTGCCACGGAGGAGAGCGTACCATCCCCCCCAGCAGCAATAATCGCCTCGGCACCGCGTTCGATCGCCGCTTGTGCCAGTTCTCCAGGTTCGCAGTCGGCAGTAGTGATGACCACATCTAGGTCAATTTCTGGACTGAGTAGAGACTCGATCGTGGCGAGATCTTCTTCGGGATTACCTTGTCCGGCAACAGGGTTAAAAATTAGACTAGCTTTACGTTTCATTGAGTAGATCCTCTAGGGGCGAGATGGGCGATAGTTCGGAAATTTTTTGAATCACTTCCAAAATTGCTTGAGGATCGGTCGATTGTTTCATCATCTCCGCCTCTAGATCTAACCATTGGGGTTATTGGGGTTGAGTGGGATCTGGAATTTGGCCATAAATAGGGACGATCGATCGTCCCTACTCATTAGGTATTAACTAAGTAGGTAGATGCAATTATTTATAAGATAGATTATGTGTGGAACATAGCTGGTGGGCACTGCCCACCCTACGTGATATCTAAATCACCATCTTAAAAACCCAAGTATCAATTATCAATTAAATTAACTACTTGGACGGCTAGAGCAGCCTCGCCTTTGGTATTGTGTAACCACGGCTTACTCTCTCACCCATACCGAGACTGAGCCGCCGTTACAGCGAAATTCTGCACAGCCATCATCATTGGTGACGATCGGTTCTTTGACGTGTTCGGTGATATCGATATAAGTGCAATTAGGCTGTCCGATTGCCATCCATTTAGTGCCCCATTCGCCGTTACTGAGCACCACAGCCACACCGCCAGGATGTTCATCCGTGCCCAATCTCGACCACCCGATCGTATTCGGATGGTCGAAATAGTCGCACTGTTCGCCGTAGGCATAGTTTTTACGAGCGTCCAGGAACTTGTCAATCAATAACTGATGTGAGTCCATCCAGATTTCACCTTCGGTACCGCCCTGATTGTCTTTGTAGTGTGCGCCATAGTAATCAGCATAAAAGATGCAAGGATATCCAGCTTCCCGCAATAAAATCAATGCGTATGCAAGGGGTTTGAACCACGGCTCGACAACTGATTCGAGTGACTGGAGCGGTTGCGAATCGTGATTTTCAACTAGGGTGACAGCTAATGCGGGCTGTTGCTGCACCAATGTATTATCAAAAATCTTGGTCAGATCGTAGCTATTACCAGCTTGACTAGCAACATGGAAATTGTAATGTAACGGTGCATCAAATAAACTCACTTTCCCGTCGGTAGTCTCGATAAAATTATGCAGTGCATCTACTTCATCTGACCAATACTCACCCACTGCAAAGAGATCGCGTTTGGCGTAGTGGCGAATGTGTTCTACCCATACCTGAAAGAAGTCTGCCGAGACGTGCTTGACAGCATCAAACCTAAAGCCATCAACATCAGTAGTATCCTGATTCCATTCGCCCCAATACTTGAGTTCTGCAATTACTTCAGGATTTTGCATATCGAGATCGCAACCCATCAGATAATCAAAGTTGCCCTTTTCTAAGTCAACATTGCGATCGAAAGATTTCCCCTTGAGTAGATAGACTGCTGATTCTCCCTCGTTTTTGGCGTTGTAGTCGATCGCATCAAAATGCCACCAATGCCACTCCATGCTGGAATATTTGCCACCCCGTCCAGGAAATGTAAAATGCGTCCAGGCTTCGATCTTTTGATATTCACCGATCGGTTGATTGCGATTTTCCAGATCGAATGGAGTCGCTTCTGCTTCTTCTGCTTTATCTGCACCGATTTTGTGATTAAACACAACATCAGCGTAGATCCTAATTCCAGCTTGTTTGGCTACTTTGATGGCATTGATATATTCTTGTTTCGTGCCATACTTGGTGCGGACTGAGCCTTTTTGGTCGAACTCGCCGAGATCGAACAAGTCATAAACACCATATCCGACATCCACGCCACCTCCCGTCCCTTTGTACGCAGGCGGTAGCCAGAGGGATGTAATCCCAGCATCCGCCAAATTGCTGGCTTCTTGGGCGACCTGATTCCAAAGGCTGCCATCACTTGGATTGTACCAGTGAAAGTACTGCATCATTACACCGTTGGGGTCAGACATGACTTTATTTCTGGCTGGAGAGGTTAATATTTTTACAAGTTTTCACACGTTGTCTGTCTTGATTTTCCCTGGATTTATATCCATTTGTCCATCAGGCATTGGGAGCATTTATTCAGCCAAATCAAGTCAAATAATCTCTCTCTATTGGATGGTAAACAACCGATCGCAGTCTACCAAAAGAGCGATCCGTGGGATGAGTATTTTCGCTTGATGATGCTGCGATCGGAAATGAGGAAATTTGGTTAACCTCAGTAGGTAAATCTAAACAGCAGCGTAAATTTACACATATTCAGCCGATTATCGCAGTCAATATTTACCTCGGTTGATGCCAAGCACAATCTACCTCAACGGTGGGGGATTCAAACCCCTGCTCTTTGTTAATTTTTGATTCGATCGCCCTTCGATCGAAGAGATCGGATGATGTCAGAGATGATTAACTACTTGAGAGGATGCAATACTCCAAGATCGATTTGGGTATAATTCAAGCTAGAGACTCCCAGCAAAGTAGAGCTAGCATCAAGCCAGCCGACATTAATTTATATGTATCTATTACCGCTTTCATTTTATTTATAACTGCTGGCAATGGCAAAACCTATTCTACTCTCAACTCCACACATGGGCGATCGCGAGCACCAATTCGTGACAGAAGCCTTTGAAACTAATTGGATCGCACCGATTGGTCCGCATGTTGATGCCTTTGAGCAAGAGTTTTGCCTCACGGTGGGTTCTAGTCACGCAACCGCTGTCAACTCGGGGACGGCTGCTTTACACTTAGCTTTAAAACTTGTCGGCGTTGGGGTTGGAGATGAAGTATTTTGTTCGAGTCTGACTTTCTCAGCCAGTGCCAATCCCATTGTATATCTGGGTGCTAAACCCGTATTTATCGACAGCGATCGACTGTCTTGGAATATGGATCCTCATTTACTCCAAGCCGCACTGGAGCAACGAGCAAAAGTAGGCAAACTGCCCAAAGCAGTAATTCTCGTGCATCTGTACGGACAAAGTGCCGACATCGATCCGATCCTCGCAGCTTGTCAGCAGTATGGAGTGCCGATGATTGAAGATGCGGCTGAAGCTCTCGGCGCGACTTATAAAGGTCGATCTCCTGGTACCTTCGGGACTATCGGCATTTTTTCATTTAATGGCAACAAAATCATTACAACTTCTGGCGGTGGGATGCTGGTATCTGAAGATGCTAGCATCACCTCCAAAGCCAAGTTTTTGGCAACCCAAGCCCGCGATCCGGCTCCCCATTACCAACACTCAGAAATCGGCTACAATTACCGACTCAGCAATATCCTCGCCGGAATTGGGCGCGGACAATTGCTCGTACTAAGCGATCGAGTCGCCGCCAGACGGCACAATTGTGCAGTCTATGAAAAAGCTCTGGGCAATCTACCAGGGATCGAGTTTATGCCGGAAGCTCCGTGGGGGAGTGCTACCCGCTGGTTGACTTGTCTGACGATCGATCCTGCTGCTTTTGGCGCAGATCGCGAACAAGTCCGGCTAGCACTTGCCGCAGCACAGATTGAAGTCCGCCCCGTCTGGAAACCGCTCCACATGCAGCCGATATTTACAGATTGTGACTGCTTTGGGGGCGAGGTGGCTGAAGATCTATTCGATCGAGGTCTGTGCTTGCCTTCTGGCTCTAATTTGTCTGATGAAGACTTGGATTGTGTGATTAATGCGATCGGCAATTGCGCGCGGGTTCGATCGAGGAATAAGTAATCTACGATTCTAGTTTGCTCGATCGATAAAATTACAACATGCACAAATACTTTTATTCGTCAATAGTCTAAATCTAAAGTTTTATTAACGCTGTCATTGGTAGTTCTCAGATATGTGGTTTAAATTAGACAGACTTAGATCTATTTTTTATATTTAAATTTCATGATTACTGGCGATTTATCTAGTCCAGAACTGAGTCGATCCAGTCACAGTAAACCCCTCCCTAAGGTCAAACTACCGACGATGATCCGGCTGGGATTGTTTCAGATGGGCTTGGGGATGATGTCGGTGATGGTATTTGGGGTCCTAAATCGGGTATTGATTAAAGAGTTGGCGGTACCGAGTACGATCGCCACTGTCATACTTGCCCTGACACTATTTGTAGCTCCAGCGAGAATTATTTTTGGACAACTCTCCGACACCAAACCGTTATTTGGTTATCATCGTACTGGCTATATCTGGCTGGGAGCGGCTGGGCTGGTCACAAGTGCTTGGATTGCTGTGCAGGTAATGTGGCAACTCGGCGCAAGCCTCAAGGAGGTAGGATGGACGGTGACTACGTACGGCTGGGCGGGGTTACTCGGTTTTGTCTTTGCCTTGTATGGCTTGTCTGTGAGTATGTGTTCGACACCATTTGCTACTTTACTAGTAGATATTACCGACGAGGAAGATCGATCGCGCCTAGTCGCAGTGGATTGGTCGATGTTAATTGGCGGTACAATTGTCGGGGCGATTACGATCGGCGCACTACTCAAGTCATTAGAAATTAATGCGACAATTACTCAAGTCCAAGCCCAAATCGATCGACTATTTATCATCATTCCCGCGATCGTGTGGATCTTAACTTTTGTCAGTACCTGGGGTGTCGAAAAAAAATATTCTCGGTTTACTTTTCGGGTAGGAAAACCGCAGACAGGATCGCATTTATCATTAGGACGGGCATTATCCATTCTCACAGCTAGTCGTCAAACTCAGGTATTTTTTACCTTTTTGGTAGTGATGACACTAGGATTATTTATCCAAGATCCGATCCTCGAAACTTATGGTGGTGAAGTGTTCGATCTCCCCGTGGGCAAAACGGCAGCACTAAACGCTTTTTGGGGCGGTGGCACGTTGCTGGGTTTGAGTGCGGCGGGATTTTGGTTTATTCCCCAGTTGGGTAAACAGAAGACGACTCGATTGGGTTGTATGCTAGTTGCGGCATCGATGCTGTGGGTGATTGCTGCTGGTTTTACTCACAATCCCGTGTTTCTCCAACTGGCTCTACTATTATTTGGGATTTGTTCGGGATTGGTGACGACTGGCGCAATTACACTAATGTTAGATCTCACCGTACCCGAAACTGCGGGGACATTTATCGGTGCGTGGGGTTTGTCGCAAGCGTTAGCTAGAGGGTTGGCGACAGTTTTTGGTGGTGTAGCCTTAGATATTGGGAAGTCAATTTTCCCGAATATTGTCTTTGCTTATGGGTTAGTATTTAGTCTGCAAGCTCTAGCAATGATTGTAGCGGTTAAGTTGCTCGATCGGGTGAATGTGCGCGAGTTTCAGACTACAGCTAAAGATGCTGTCAAAGCAGTCATCGCCGCCGATGTAGATTAGACAGTTGACAGTTGACAGTTGACAGCGAAAAGTGCAGTAAGTGAGTGTGGGGTGTGTTAAGCACCAGCCGTAACGCACCAGAGTACTCACTTAAAAATTCCTATATGTTAAAATATGTATAGCGATCGATCGCCCATTGCACATCCTTCAAGCCGGTAATTTATGACGTTTGAACTCCATCCCGTTCGCGCAACGTCTCCCCAGGCGGATGACGAACGTAGCGATCTCAACAAGGAAAAGTTGCTACCTAAGAATAATCAGCCACGGATTGCCAAGGATGAGCCGATCTTATGTCCTCACTGCCTACGCACTGCCAGTAACGGTATTAAATGTAAAGGGATCTGCGTAGCTGAAAGCGACTATTAGACATGGGATCGGATGGAGACTGCGGCGGATTTTTAGCGATCGCAATTTCCCGATCGCCGATCGTTAATAACTAGCATATCCACAGTGCTGAGATCGCCTATTTCCACCTATTCATCTTTTAGCCTAGATTGATTCACCTAAAGTAGCAACTCAACGCTCGATTGACTAGGAGCAGCTCACAAATTCTCTCAATACATATCCCATGATTTCTCGACTAATCTAAGTACTCGATTCTAATTTCTGCCCTAATTTTGGTTCGGTACCAGCGATAATCCGTTGGATATTGGTACTATGTCGCCAAATCACATAGATCCCACCAACGATCGCAAAAATCACCGATGGTAAAGGTCGATCGAATATGAGCATCCAAATCGTAGCAGAAACTGCTCCCGCGATCGAACTAACCGACACCATCCGACTCACCGCTAATGCAATACTAAAAACAACAATAGTTGCTAGCCCAACTTGCCACGACATTGCCAGTAAAACGCCGACACTGGTAGCAACGGACTTACCACCGCCGAAATTCAACCAGATCGATTTACTATGTCCTAAAATCGCTCCTATTGCTGCTATTGGTACTAGATAAGCTTGCCATTCGGTGGGAAGTGTCGGGAATAAAGCGATCGTAAATATAATATTCGCGATCGAGACTGCTAATCCACCTTTAAACGCATCGGTGAGTAAAACGATCGATCCTGGAACTTTGCCCAATGTTCGCAGTACATTCGTCGCGCCCGTCGAACCCGAACCATGTTCGCGAATATCGATCCCTTTTAACAATTTCCCAGCTAAATATCCAGTCGGAAATGAGCCAAGAAAATAGGCAACTGTGAAAATACCTGTAGCGATAATAATATTAGATAGCATCTGAAAGTTAGGAGTTGGGAGCACAGCAAGAATCTAGCAGTTGGTTGCGCCGCTTGCGCCTTATTTTTACTACCTATAACTATCTAATGTCAACTGTCAACTAAGTAGATCGGTACAATTATCGATCTGATAATGCTTGAAACCCTTGTGGTGGGCAATGCCCACCCGACAAAGCTAAAGCCTAAAGCCTAAAGCCTCCTCTACCGATACTCCCGATAGTCATCCATCTGTTGACTAGGATCTGGGGCAAATGCTAGCCAGAGTGGATACTGGAGGATCGAGAGACTAATTTGCCCTTCAGAATTATCGATGATAATTAGGGGCATTTCCTTGTTGGCGACAATGCGATCGACTTTCGCTACTAGAGCTTCAGGATCTTCAAATAAAATAATCCCCCCATTGGCACCAAAATCAGTCTTGGACAGCCCCAAGCAGTCCTGAAAGCCTCTACGCCAGTCACCTAGGCGTTCGGGTAGGTTGGCGAGGACGAGAGCACGGAGATAATCGCCGTATAGCTCTCGCAAGGCAGATACAGCCGCAGCAGCTACCAGAATATTTTGTAAGCGACTCCCCATCGTCCGAATCGCTCCCCGTCCATCTTTGTTAAAAAACCAGTCAGAAACCTTGTCAGCATGAACGGCTTCTAAGGTACGACGGAGTTGCCAAGTGGGGGCATAATAATCGGGTGCATTCCGATAGCGATCGATCGAGGTGCGGACTTTGCTAGCGGTACTTTTAAACGCAGGTTCGGTAAATTGGGGTGGTTGGTTTCTGGGCGAAGGGGTGGTGGTTGGTATTTTGGCTAGGGGCGTTTGGATGCGAATTTGGGCGGGCGGCGGTTGGGGAAATTCGATTTCTTCAGCGATGACGACTAAATCTTGGAGGCTACCGACGAGGTAATCTTTGAATCCCTGGAGCCGGATGGCGACATCTTGTGAGCCACCAGCAAAGCTTTTGTTAATTTCTTCGTTGATGCGATCGCGTTTACGTTCGAGTTGTGCGACGGAGATTTGGAGTTTTTGGCGACGTTGTTCGAGATCGCCAATCGAAGTTTGGATAATTTGCCCGAAACTGGTTTGAGTAGAGACAATTTGTTGTTGAAGTTGGGATTGGGTAGCTTGTAAGGTAGCGATTTGGCTCTGAATTGCTGCCTCGGTGCGGAGTAATGGTTCGAGCTTGACATCATCAATCCGCACCGATTGACTTTTTACTACTAGCTCTACGTTTAACTCTGGTGCTGAATCTTGACTGATTTCATCTAGCAAAATTTTCCAATTATCTTCCGGTGTGGGGGTTTCGGTGACGATTGATTCTAACTGCAACTGTTCCTCAGCCTGCACTGTGGGTTGAGGATCGGCAACTTCGTCACTATCCCAGGCATCCCCAAGTGGCTCCGGTACTGATGAGATTTCCACCACTTGGACATCAATTATTTCTGGTTGTGGGGACGATCTGACTGGTTTGGGCTTGGCAGTTCCGTCGGGGTTCATAGATTTTGGCGTAGTCAGCACAGGAGAAGGTGGCGATGTATCGTCGATGCAGCCTCTGACTAAAGAGTTACACGGCGATCGCTCACTACTCATTATATCCCACGTCCGTATCCACTCGAATTCGGCGATTTATGGTCGTGTATGCTCAAAAAAAATCCCCGCCGCTCCGATCGGAGACGCTACAAGGGACCGAGCGGTTGTTTGATTTGGAGGGAACCTCCGAATCAGACAACCGCCAAGACAGGTGTACCCGTAAGGTGGGCTGGGGATTTTTAGGGGGATAGGTAGGTGTACTGGGAGAGGCTGTGTTCGTAGTTTTGGAGTAAGCGTTGGGCTTCGGAGATCGAGATGCGCTTATCGAGGAGGGCTTGTTCGGCTTTTTGGCGAATACTCTCGATCAAGTCTTCAACATCGTATTGAACATAACCAACAACTTCCGTCATCGTGTCACCCTTGACGACATGTTCGATCTTATAGCCTTTGGGGGTGAGTTTGATGTGGACGGCATTTGTATCTCCAAACAGGTTGTGGAGATTGCCCATGATCTCTTGGTACGCACCGCCGAGGAATAAGCCTAAATAATAGGGTTTTTCGGCTTCGAGGGGGTGAAGTTCGAGGACGTGTTTAACATCCTTGAGATCGATGAATTGGTCGATTTTGCCATCGCTATCGCAGGTGAGATCGGCGAGAATGCCGCGTCGGGTGGGTTGTTCGCCCAATCGATGAATTGGCATGATCGGGAACAGTTGATCGATCGCCCAACTATCAGGTACTGACTGAAATACAGACAGATTGATATAGTAGATCGATGCCATGATTTGTTCGAGTTCTTCCAAATCTTCGGGCATGTATTCCTCGCGTTTGGCGATGTCGAGGATTTTTTGGCAGCAAGCCCAGTAGAGTTGTTCGGCGCGAGAACGCTCTGTCAGCGTCAGATAACCGAACTTAAATCGGCTCAGGGCTTCGTCTTTAAACTGGTTGGCATCATAGAAGGCTTCCCGATAATTTTCAGGGGTGATGCTTTCATATGTTTCCCACAGGTTCCGCACGATCTGATGTTCGGGGATAGTAACGGCTTGGGGTAAATCTGTCCGGACTTCACAGGTGCTGAGGACATCAAAGATCAGTACGGATTGGTGAGAAGCGATCGCGCGTCCACTTTCACTAATGAGGGTGGGCACGGGGATATTTTTCTCGTTACAACTTTCGCGGACTTCGGCGACGATATCGTTGGCGTAGTTTTGGAGATCGTAGTTTTTGGAGGCGTGGAAATTAGTTTGAGAACCATCGTAATCGATGCCCAAACCACCGCCGACATCCAAATATTTCATATTTGCGCCCAGTTGGACGAGTTCGACATAGATTTTGCTGGCTTCACCGATCGCATCTTTGATCACGGAGATCGAAGAAATTTGCGATCCGATGTGAAAGTGGAGCAGTTGGAGGCAATCTAACATATCGACTTCTCTGAGCCGATCGACCACCATAATAATTTCGGGCACAGTCAGCCCAAATTTGGCGCGATCGCCGCTAGATACGCCCCAGCGACCGATTCCTTTGGCGTTAAGTTTGGCGCGGACACCGAGATTGGGTTTGATGCCCAAAGATTGGGCTGCGGCGATGGCGATTTCGACTTCTTCGATCTGTTCGAGGACAATAATCGGTGTCTGGTCTAGTTTCTGCGCTAGCATCGCTGTTTCGATGTATTCGCGATCCTTGTAGCCATTGCAGATTAGCAACGCTCCAGGGTTATTGAGCATCGCGATCGCAATCATTAGCTCAGGCTTGGAACCTGCTTCTAACCCAAATTGATAAGGTTTGCCAAATTTGACGAGATCTTCGATCAGGTGCTTCTGTTGGTTGCACTTGACTGGGAATACTCCTTTGTAGATACCGTCGTAATTATAGCGGGCGATCGCCTTGGCAAAACAGGCATTTAACCGCTCGATTCGGTGCTCCAAGATGTCCGAAAACCGAATTAGGAGTGGCAGAGCCAAACTACGTTGTTGCAGGGATGTAACTAGCTCATAGAGGTCTAGAGAGCCGCCGCGATCGCCTTGAGGAGCTACGGTGATATGTCCCGCTGCATTGATCGAAAAGTAAGGTTCGCCCCAACCTTCAATCCGGTATAGATTCTCGCTGTCTTCGATCGTCCAAGGTGCTTTCGGTTCTGGTTGCTGATGTTTTAGACCCACTTGAGCTTGAGCCTGAGAATCGGAGGTATTTTTCAATAATTCGTTCAATTCCGCAGCTACAGTCGCCTCGGGTAGCTTTAGTTCCATATTTTTTTTAGCCACTGACTATCCCATGTCCCGCATCCGACGGGTCTCCGTATTTGATTTTAACGCATTATTTAAGGATCTTGCGATCGTTTTTGGGCACTTTATTGTACCCAGGGGACTAGCAGCTAAATAAACTACCGACTGTGAATGTGCTGGTGCGTTACGCGTTGCGATCGCACACCCTCCAGTTTGGTACATTATTTCCACGCACCTCCCTAGGGTACCCTGGACGACCGAAATTGATGGGTCAAAAGATCGCTAATTTCACAGTCTAATTCCCAGCGTCTTCAATGTCATCGAACCAATATCACCATCGCCTGTCAGTCCCTTGTTAATTTGAAACTTAATCACCGCAGCCTGGGTCTTTCGTCCCTGACTTACCTTTGTGTGAGTTGGGGCTTTTTCTGGGGTGGTTTAAAAATCTCAGATCGATGATGTGAGATCTTGAATGAACACCAGACTGGGGAATGAAGTTACAATTTTTAGTGTGTTCGGAATTTTCGCAATCGAGTTAGTGACATCTTCAGCGCACAACTAAAATCGGTTTTACTCGGTCGCGCTTTCGCATATAATAGTCATCGATCGATCGTTAGGAGCTAAGATTACGGCTTATACGCGCCCCCTTGCTAATTTAATCGAGCAATTACAACATTTGCCTGGAGTAGGTCCTAAATCTGCCCAGAGATTGGCTTTACATATTCTCAAACGATCGACTGCGGAAGTCGAACAATTGGCTCAAGCTCTGATCGCGGCTAAACAGCAAGTCGGCTTGTGTCAGGTATGTTTTCATCTATCTGCCGAACCGACTTGTGATATCTGTCGCAATCCCCAACGCGATCGACAAACGATCTGTATTGTCGCTGACTCGCGGGATGTGATTGCTTTAGAAAGAACGCGCGAATTTAGCGGTCAATATCATGTACTCGGTGGCGTTATTTCACCGATGGATGGAATCGGGCCAGAACAATTAAATATCTCATCTTTGTTACGGCGGATCGTGGCACAGGATGTCACAGAAGCGATCGTGGCTGTGAGTCCCACAGTTGAAGGTGAAACCACAACTCTCTATCTAGGAAGACTAATCGCACCGTTAACCAAAGTCACCAGAATTGCATTTGGACTACCAATGGGCGGCGATCTCGAATATGCAGACGAAATAACTCTCGCCCGCGCTCTAGAGGGCAGACGAGAGATAAATTAAGCGGAAGTAACACTCCATCAGTACAACTACAACAGGATAATAGTGATGGCGATTTTAACTAGATTAAGCTAGTCTTTTTTTAATTAACACAACTAATTGACCCAATTGTTTTTTCAATGTATCAACATCAGTTTCGAGTCTAATTACCTTTTGAACTGTGGCATCATATTCGAGCTGCTGGGTTTGTCGTTCGATCTCAAATTTAGCAGTTAACTCTTCAATCGCCGCAGCTTGAGATCGATCGGCTACCAGCAGTTTTGCTTGTAACTGGTGAATTTCAGCAGTTGTAGCTGTTTGGATCTGGGCAATTTGTGCGCTAGATCGAGTCAGTTGAGCTTGGAACTGAGCGATCTCCTCATTGCTAACTTGAGACTCAGTGCCACTCCCCACACTAGGTAGTTCAGCCATCCGAGGACGAGCTTTGCGGGCCTTGATCGTCGCCACTCGGATCGCTTCAGCTAGTACGACTCGATCGAACGGTTTCTCGATAAATTCAAAATACTCAAATGGTTCAGTAATCTTACTAGTGACCTCTTCTTTTTTCCCAGACATCAACACTAGCGGAATCTTTTGATATTCTGGATGGGCCTGAATTTGCTGAAACACTTCCCAACCGCTCATCTTAGGTAGGATAAAATCTAGCATAATTAGCGCGGGGTGCGCTGTTTTGACAAAGTTAATCCCCTCCAGCCCATCTTTTGCTTCAATTACTTCAAAGTCACCTTCTGGAAGCAGATCGCGAACGGTCTCCCGAATCACGCGACTATCATCAATTACCAAAATTTTACTAGTTGCCACACTTGACTCCTTGTTGTCTGTTATGAACTTTAGATGTTGTTACTGGTCGTTACTCCTATTCCTATAATTCAGACGATCCAACCTACTTTCAGTGCGAATTGATAAAATTAATTATAAATTCCGATCTCGTCTGAGAATTGCTAAGATCTGAGAGTAACATCGAACTCCTTGTACTGCCCAGCGTAGCCTAATTCGATCGTTAATTAACGTCTCAACGATCCTCGATCCTCACTCCGATTATTATCTCCTAAACCATGCCCTCATCTTCCGCAGACTTAGCTCGTTGGCGCGCTGAAGTTCAAGCTTTACCAACCTGGTTGCGTCGATCGATCGGCACAGCGAGCGAACTTTCGACAGTTCAACAGATTATTAAACAGCGTCAGATCCATACGATCTGCGAAGAAGGTCGCTGTCCCAATCGCGGCGAATGCTACTCTCAGCAGACCGCTAGTTTTCTGCTGATGGGGCCTACTTGCACGCGGAGTTGTGGTTTTTGTCAAGTGGATAAGGGACACGCACCAATGCCACTCGACCCTCAAGAACCCCAAAAGGTAGCTGAGGCTGTCGCCCTGCTGGGACTGCGGTATGTGGTGCTGACGGCGGTAGCCCGAGACGATCTCGATGATGGTGGTGCAGGTGGGTTTGTGGCGACGATCGCGGCAATTCGAGCGGTCAACCCCCAGACTCAGGTGGAAGTGCTGACTCCAGATTTCTGGAGCGGTCAGGATGCCCAGCGGCAACAATTAGAGCGAGTCGCGACGGTAGTTGACGTGGAACCCGCCTGTTATAATCATAATGTCGAAACAGTAGCAAGACTCCAAGATCGGGTACGCCGTGGGGCAAAATACAGGCGATCGCTAGATGTCCTCAGCCATGTCAAAGTAGTCAATGCTAGTATTCCCACTAAGTCTGGGTTGATGCTCGGACATGGCGAAACCGAAGCCGAAATCATCGAGACATTCCAAGATCTGCGATCGATCGATTGCGATCGGCTGACGCTGGGACAGTACATGAGACCATCACTAGAACATCTTCCCGTTGTCAAATACTGGACTCCAGCGGAGTTCGACCGACTGGGAGAAATTGCTAGAGAATTAGGCTTTAAGCACGTTCGATCTGGGCCATTAGTTCGGAGTTCCTATCATGCCGGTGAGTAATTACGCTCTGACTAGTAACAAATTAAATATTTAGGTAGTGACTGGTGAATGGCGATTCGCCGCACGTAGGGTTCCCCAAGCTGGGCGTAAAATCAGCAGCATTGAACGACTACAACCGCACGATCGAACTAGATCGTGCTCTAGCAGTAAATTACTATAGATGTGGTAATTTATATTACTCGACTAAAGATTATACTCGTGCTATTGCCGACCATAGTCAGGCGATCGAACTAAAACCGCATTTTGCACTTGCTTACTCTAGTCGTAGCTATGCCGATCGTGAATTATCTGGCAAATAGGAAGGCGTAATTGATTGGAGATTTGCCGCTAAGTTATTTAGATAGTAACTTAGCACAACACCAACATCTGATAGATTTAGTCGAGCTAGCCGCTAGTATAGATACCTTAAATTTAGGCTTGTTATATTACAAACGATCGCTCGGTTACTACTATAATAAACTCACATTAATTCTCGATATCTTTCTGGCTGTGATAAATATCGCGGGGATTAATACCGATTTTCTGAAGATATTTATAGGCAATTTGCAATCTTTGTTCGGCAATCATAGCTCGACTTTCTAATAGAGTAAACTTATCTTCAATCTCCCTATTTAATTTAATTTGAGTTTGGAGATCTTGTTCTAATTTTTCGATAATTGACCAAGCTTGGTCTGGATTAATTTCTAACTGCTTTTGGTGGATTTTTTTAGCTAAATCTGCTGGTGGAGGATTAATTCCAACCATAGCGGGTGTTGGCGTTACGGTTGTCGGGATAGGTTGTTGAATATTTCCCGCGATCTCTGCATTTTTCTGTATGATTTGAGCTAGCCAGAGTACTTTCTCGTTACGTCTGAGCACTAGTTGACCAGCGATCGTTTTGATGGTAAATGTACCAGGATTAACAATAATCTTCTGGACAGGATGCCAATTATGCTTGAAGTTTACCAAAATATCCAGATTAAACCGCTGTTTATCTTGAAATCTTTCGGTCGGCCACCATTTTTTCCATAAAATTGATGGCTCGGTACACCAGATTCTATATCCAGCAGGCGTAACATAATGTTTGTATTCGCTAAAACCTGCACGGCTAGCATCACCAAACATCACAAAATCTCGAGCGATCGACAGTCGATCGATTAATTCTGAAAAGGGTGTGTTCTGTTTAACGATCGCGGTTCGGGGTTGATTATGCAAATACATAATCGCGATCGACTCGCCATTTCGACCTAGTAGTTGAGACAGTCCACCGTTGACTTCTAGCCGGAGATGAGGACTAGTTAAAAGTCGTTCGCTACCTTGGACAAATTCCTCAATTAATTGGCTGTCATCCAATTCAAAAATATTGGACATCGTTAATTTCTCGCCGATCATCAGATTAGGGGATCAGTATTTAGGATTGAGAATTAGGGATCATTTGACTCAATCATCCCTGAGCGATCGGTTGGTTCGGATCCGACAAAAGTCGGAGATTATCCGCTCATGATGGCAAATATTTCGGTTGAGCTACTATAAAAGCAGTAGAAGCGATCGATTGCCCCTAATGCTGCGATTGAAAAACCACCTTACCAGCATCGGTAAGGTGGTTTTCCGCTTTCTATCTG
>Ga0209491_10004147_pt1 | contig 22730 bp, 11 predicted proteins | sample BON02_FD_187213 | JGI IMG/M metagenome (GOLD analysis project Ga0209491, IMG submission 187213) | Freshwater microbial communities from Lake Bonney liftoff mats and glacier meltwater in Antarctica - BON-02 (SPAdes) (version 2) | ecosystem: Environmental > Aquatic > Freshwater > Ice > Glacier... | reverse complement strand
TCAACAAGGACGCGGCCGAGGCAGCGGCCGCAGGCAAGCGCAACGCGCGCGCCGGCGGCCCGCCCCCGCTCCCGGGCCAAAAGCCGCCGCCGGCGTCGGCCGCAGGCGCCGCCGCGGGCGCCCCCCGCCACCCCGCCCCCTCCCCCCACGCCCCCGCCCCTCCCGCCAGCGGCCTCGACGCCGTCCTCGCCGAGCTCGAGGGCAAGCGCCGCATCAACGTCGTCGACAAGAGCGCGCTCGACTGGCAGGACGCGAAGCGGAAGGACGGCGCGCTGGAGGCCGAGCTCGCCGCGCACGGCCGCAGCGGCGGGCAGTACCTCGAGCGCCAGGAGTTTCTGGGGCGGGCGGAGCTGCGGGAGTACGAGCAGGAGCGGGAGCGGCGGCTGGCCGGGGACGCGCGGGCGCGGGGGAGGATGTGAGGGAGGAGAGAGAGAGTCAAGGGGGGTGCACGTCGATTGTCTGTGAGTTTTGCGGGCGGGCAAAAAGGCGTTTTTGAGTTGATCAGGCAAGAGCGGCGTCGAACGCTCGATCGTCGCAACTTTCGAAGCCAAGCCCGGATTCAGTAGACAAACGCGCGCATGAGCATCTCAACCCAACCATCGTTCGATCATCGGTCACATACATCCTTGCGCCGAGGAGAGACAGAACTGCGTCTGCGTTTGACAAACGCGCCGAGGACACCCTCCTTCTTGCTTTGCTTCCCCCATTCCGTGAGCCGCCAAACGCCCCTTCAAACGCGAGAAACCCCACGCGAGAGGGCGCGCCGTTCCGCGCCCATTCGACGATGGCCGACCCTCTCACCGACCTCCCCGCCCTCGTGCAGCTGCTCGAGCGCTGCGTCGTCGACCCGAACGGCGGCGCCGAGGCGGCGCTCGCGGCGCTCGAGGGCGGCGGCCGGCCCAACTTTTGCTCCTGCCTCCTCGAGATCGCCTCCAACGCCGCCTGCCCGGCGAGCATTTCGGCGCGCTGGCTGGCGGCGGTGCACCTGAAGAACGCGGTGGGGCGGTCCTGGCGGCCGCGGGGCGGGGCGGGCGCGCACGCGGGCGTGACGGCCCAGGAGAAGGTGGAGCTGCGTCCGCGGCTCGTGCGGGCGCTGGCCGCCGCCGACGCGGGCGCCGCCTCGGTCGCCGACGCCCGGCTAGCGGCGCAGCTGGCGGCAGCACTGGGGAAAGTAGCGCGGTGGGACTGGCCGCGCGAGTGGCCCGACCTGGTGCCGTCCCTCCTGGCGGCGGCCGAGGGCGCCAAGCGGGCGGCGGCGGCGGCGGCGGCGGCGGCGGCGGCGGCGGCGGGCGAGGGCGCGGGCACAGAAGGAACGACGGCGTCATCGTCGGCGGCGGCGGCGTCGTTGGCAGCGGCGGCGGCGGCGCACCGCCTCTCGCTCGGCCTTCACTGCGTCGTCAAGGAGCTCGCGAGCAAGAGGCTGTCGGCCGACCGTCGCGCTTTTCGCGAGCTGACGGCCGGCGGACTCCTGGAGGCCGTCTGGGCGGCGTGGGTGGCCGACCTGCGTGAGGCGCTCGCGTCCGCGTCCGCCGCGTCCGCCGGCGCCGGCGCGCCCGCAGCGTCCGCCGGTGCCGCCGCGACCGCCGGCGCCGGCGCCGCCTCTAGCGCCGCCGGCCCGCCCGCCGCCTCCGCCCTGCTCGAGCGCTGGCTCTTCGAGGACAAGATCGTGCGGCGCCTGCTGGTCTGGGGCGTTGAGGGCGACGCGTCCTCTCGCCAGCCCGCGCCCGCGGCCGTCGCTTGCTTGCCGGGCCTGCTCGACGCGGCGCGCGCCCTCACCGCCGCCTCGGACGCCGCAGCGTCGGCCGCCGGCCCGGGCGGGCACGCGCCCGCGCCGCCGCTGCTGCCGCTGCTGCGGCGCTGCGCAGTCAGGTCGCTGAAGACGCTCGCGGCCACGCAGCAGGCGCACCCGTGGGCGGCGCTCCTCGGCGCGCGCACGGCGGTCCCGGCGCTCGAGCTGGCGTTCGGGCGCGTCATGGCGGCGGCCGAGCGGGCGGCGGCGGACGAGCGGCAGCAACTCGCGCAGCAGCAGGAGCGGCGGCGGCAGCAGCAGCAAGGCCGACAGGCAGGGCGGCCGGCGGTGGGCGACGCCGCCGCCAATGGCGACGACGACGACGGCGACGACGACGGCGACGACGACCCGGGGGACGACCCCCTGCTCGTGCGCAGCGCCCTGATGCTCCTCGACGCGCTCCAGTGCGACGCCTATCGCTGCAGCGGCGGCGGCGGCGGAAACGGCGGCGGCGGCGGTCCCGGCGGCGGCGGCGACCCCGCCGCGATTCTCTCGGCGTTTTGGGACGCGCCGTGCGGGGCCGTTCCCGGCGGCGGCGGGCTCGCGCCGCGGCCCCGCGCCGCCGCCCTCGTGCACGTCCTCGTGGCGCGCGTGGGCCTTCCGCTGACCGCCCGCGACCTGCGGGCGTGGCGCGCGGACCCAGAGGCTTTTTTCCATTCGCCACGCTCCGGAGGCGGCGGGCTCGCGCTCGGCGGCGGCTGCTACGGCGGCGCCGGCGGCGGGTACGGCGCGGCGGCCGGAGGCGCCTCGTGCGACTCGCTGCGCTCGGCGGCGGAGGCGCTGCTGGTGGTGCTCGTCCGGCAGCGGCGGGAGCAGCTGGCAGGCGTCCTGGCGGCCGAGATCGGCGGCGCCTGCGCGCTCGGCGAGGCGGCGGCGTCGGCGGGCGGGCTGCAAAAGGCTTTTTACCCCGGGGGGAATGATCCCGGCGACGGCGGCGGCCTGCTCGTGTACGGCGTGCCGTCCCGCCTGCTGCGCGAGGACGCGGCCCGCGCCGCCGCCGCGCTCACATGCTACGAGCTCCACGACCGCGTGCCCGACTACATCCCCTGGCTGCGCGGGTCTCTGCTGCCCGCGCTCGTCTCATCGGCGGCGGCGGCGCCCTCGCCGCTGGCCGCGTGCGTCGCCCGCCGCGGCGCCGCGCGCGTCGTCGGCGCGTGGGCGGCCCGCCTGCCCGAGGCGGACCGCCCGGCGGCGTACAGCGCCTTGGCTGCCTCCCTCGACGCCGGCGACGCTGGCGGCGGCGACGCCTGCGTCGCGCTCACGGCCTGCGCCGCCCTCCGCGAGCTCGTCGACGACTTTGGCTTCGACGCAGACGCGCTCGCGCCGTGCGCCGCCGTGGCGATGGACGGCCTTGCCGGCCTGCTCGCGCGCTCGGCAGACCTCGACACGCAGACGCAGGCCTTTGGCCTGTTTGGCCTGCTGATCGACCGCCTCGGCCCGGCGGTGCGCCCGCTCGTCCCGGGCCTGCTGCAGCTGCTGCCGCGCGTGTGGGAGGCCGCCGGGGGCGACAGTGCGGCCGGCGGGTCATCCTCCTCCTCCTCGTCTTCCTCGGGGCGGCCGCTGCTGCGGATGCAGGTGCTGGCGGCGCTCTCCGGCCTCGTCAACGCTCTCGGGGAGGACTCGGCGGCGCTGCTGCCGGGCGCGGTGGCCCCCGCCGTCGGGCAGGCGCTCGCGCCACCACCCGGCGGCGGCGGCGGGGGATGCGCCGAGCCCGAGCTGGCGGAGGACGCGCTCGGTCTCTGGATCGTGGCTGCGCGCAACGCGCCGTCGCTGCCTTGGTCGGTCGACCAGCCGATGGGCATGGGGGAGGAGCAGCAGGCGGCGGCGGCGGCGGCGGCGGGAGGCGCCAGCGATCAGCAGTTTCCGCAGCTTGCGCTGCTGTCGCCCGCCCTCCTGCCGGGGCTGGCGTCCCTCCTGCGCGACTCGACCGAGCACCTGCCCGCGGCCACCGTGCTGCTGCAGCAGCTGCTGCTGCTCGGCGGCGCGCCCTTCTCCGCCGCCGCCGCGCCGGCGCTCGGCCCCGTGCTGGCGGCGCTCGCAACGGAAGTAAGCGAGCGCGGCGCCCTGCTCCTGCTGCCGCCCATCGACCTGATGCTGCGGCTCAGCCCCGACGCGGCCGCGCCGGCCCTGTCGTCGGCAATCGCGGCGCTCCTGGTCGAGATGGCGCTGCCAAAAGTCATCGGAACGGCGGCAGGGGCCAGCGGCGGCGGCGATTTCGGCGGCGGCGGACAAGAAGACGAGGTCGAGCGGCGCGAGCGCGCGGCCATCGCCGCCGCGCAGTCCCCTCGCGTGGCTTCGGGGGTGTTTGCGCTCCTCTCGCGCCTGCTCTTGCTGCGGCCGGCGGCGTTCGAGGCGACGGTCGCGTCGCCCGCGGTCGCGGCGTCCTGCCTCGCCGCCGCCGCCGCCGCGGCCCGCGAGGCGGCGGCAATGGCGACGGCGACGGCAACCGCGGCGACCCTCTCTCACCAGCACAGCCCCCTCTTTGGCCTCGCCTCGTGCTGGGTCGCCGCCGTCGACGCCGCCGCGGGCCGCCTCGCGCGCAAGCTGCACGCCGCCGGCCTGGCCGCGCTGCTCGGGGCGGCGCCGCTCCCCCTGCTGCCGCTACTGGACGCTGTGTGCGGCCAGGCCGCCGGCGCCTGGGCCGAGCTCGAGCAGGGGCGGCGCTTTGTTTTGGTCGCTGCCGATAATGCGTCAGCCGGGGGCGGCGGCGCCCAGCAACAGCCCCAGCAGCCCCAGTACGAGGACGACGACGACGGGCTCTACCGCGAGTCGCCGTTCCTGGGCGGCCGCGCCGCGCGCGCCGGCGACGGCGGCGTCGGCGACGGCGACGAGGCCGACGCGGCCGCCCTGCTGCACAGCGCCGGGGCGCTCGGGACGGACGCGGTCCTGCTGAGCGAGGACGCGGCGGGCGGGTGCTCGCGGCGCGCGGCGGCGTCGGGCCTGCGGTGGGAGCCCCTGCGGGGGCTGCGCCTGTCGGAGCACTTGCGGGAATCGCTCGGGCGAGCTGCGGCGGCGGCGGGCGAGGTGGCCGCGCGGCTGGCGCCCGGCGGTGGCGGCGGCGGAGGCGGCGGCATGGACCCGACGGTGCGCGCCCTGGTGGAGAGGGCGGTGGCGGCGGCGGCGGCGCCTGGGGGCGCGGGGCAGGGGGTTTGAGCGATTGTTGGACGACGTGTAGGGTGTGTAAGAAGTGTGAGATGGACGAAGCGCGCCTGCCGGTTTCGAGGGAAGCCGCCGGGCAGGGAGCTTGGCCGATGTGTCGCCGGCGCCGTCCGTTCAGGCTTCGGTCACGAAAATACCGTCGCGACGGGGCCTCCGCCGCAGCACCACACAAACGCACACACACTATCGACATCAACCACACGCACACTCTTCTTCCTCCTTTTAATCCGCCGAGCGTCTCTCTCATTTCACGGGTCTCGGAATTTTGAGCCGCAAATCGACGCAGCAGGTCCTCTCTCGGCCGCACGCCCCATCCTGCCCAATCCGAGCGACGCTGGGCCTCCCCGGGCGAATCTAGCGGTAGCCCTGTCGACCTTCGAGGCGCGTGACACCCACCACCGTCGAAAATTGCCTCGTGACCGTGATTGACGCGCGTCATTGGAGAATCAATCAAGGAGGGAAGCTCCGTGAAGTGGTGAGTGATTGAATCGCTCTCAATCGTCCCGGTGTCTCGGCAAACAGCCAAACGTCGCCGACACCTCCTTCTACGATCCCGGGACGAGGCAGTATCGATGGCCCGCGCGCGCTCCCCACGCCATTCGAGCGCCGCACCAGCCGGAAGATTTTTGCTCTCCCCCCACCCGCCGCCGGCTCAGCTTCCTTCCGCCTGGCCGTCGCCGCCGCCCCCGGCCCGCTCTCTCATCAACCAATCGCAAAGCCCACAGCAAATCAAACCCGCAGGCCCTTAAATAAAAAAGGCAGCAAAACCATGGCGCGCACCACCAGCGTCGGTCGCCGATCACCGACGCCGCTCCTCCCGGCCCTGGCGCTCCTGCTCCTCGCCGCCGCCGCGCCCGCCGCCCGCGCCGCGCCGCGCCTCCTGCTCGCGCCCTCGCCCCTGGCCGGCGCCGCGCCCGCCGAAAACGACTACCCCCAGCGGCCCGCCTGGACGTGCCGCTGCGGCTTCTTCCCCGGCCGCGACGTCCCCGTCTGCGGCTCCAACGGCCGCAGCTACGTCAACGGCTGCATGGCGATCTGCGACCGCGCGGCGCCCTACCGCACGGGGCCTTGCTCCATTGGCGCCGCCGCCGCCGCCTCCGCCGAGATCGCGCCCGCAGACGGAGGACCCGCGACGACGGTCGCGCCCGTGCCGACGCCTCGGACGACGACGACGCCGACAAGGCCGCCAGTCGCGGGAAGCGGCGGCGGCAAGGGCGGCGACGCGCGCGCGTTCGACGGCCAGGCGCCCGTCACGTGCCGCTGCGCGCGCCTCTACCTGCCGCAGTGCGGCGAGGACGGCAAGACTTACAACAACCCCTGCCTGCGCAGCTGCGAGCGGGTGGGCCTGCGCGCCGAGGGGCCGTGCGCCGACGAGGGTGGTGGGGGCGACGAGGGCGCGGCGGGCGGCGGCAAGGACGCCGGGGCAGGCGCCGCCGCCGGATCCAAAATCCGCCCCGGATGCGCGGAGCCCCGCATTTGCGCGGCGATCTTCGCGCCGATCTGCGGCACGGACGGCAGGACCTACGGCAACGACTGCGACTTTGAGTGCAGGCCCGTGGGCGTCGAGAGGCGCGCGGGCGGCGAGTGCCGGCCGCCGGGCGCGGCCGGGCCGCCGCCGCCGCCGCCGCCGCTGCCGCCGGGGCCGAAGAGCAGCGTGCGCCCGGGGTGTGACAACCCGGCGCGTCCTTGTACCCTCGAATACAACCCCATCTGCGGCACCGACGGCAAGACGTACGGCAACCCGTGCGCCTTCCAGTGCAGGCCGGTCGGCGTCGAGCGGCGCGCGGGCGGCGAGTGCGGCGCCGCCGGCGCCAAGGACGACGAGCCCGACCGCGGGTGCGCGTGCCCCGCGATCTACGCCCCCGTCTGCACCGAGGACGGCCGCACGCTCTCGAACGCGTGCGTGGCCGAGTGCGCGGGCGCGCGCGTGGCCAAGCGGGCGCCCTGCGACGCGCCGGTGGCGACGTCGCCGCAAAAGGCGCCGCCGACGCAAAAGCCGCCCCCGCCGCCGACGCAAAAGCCGCCCCCGCCGCCGTGCCGCTGCACGCGCGAGTTCCGCGCCGTGTGCGGCGCCGACGGCAAGGACTACAACAACCCCTGCCTGGCCGCGTGCGCGGGCGTCGAGGTGGCCAAGGAGGCGCCCTGCGTCGGCGTCGTCGGGGAGCCGCTGCAGCCGCTCGAGCCGGCCGTCCGCGGCCAGGGCGGCGGCGGCGGCGGCGGCGGCGGCGGCGGCGGCGGCGCCAAGGCGCCGCCCTCGGCCGCCGCCCCCCTCGCCGCCGGCGAGCGGAGCCCCTCCGCCCCCGTGTCGAACCCCGCCCCGGCCGCCACCGCCGCCGCCGGCGCCTGCGGGTGCTCGGGGGCGCTGCGCGGCCTGTGCGCCGCGTTCCGGCGCGTGTTTGACTCGGCTCGGTGCGCCCCCTGATTTTGCTCGCCCCCCCCTCTTTCGTTCCTTTCTCTCGTTCCCCACGCGACCGCAGCCGCAGCCGCAAATAACGACGGCTTGGCAGTGCGCTCCAGCAGCCCCTGCTGGTCCAATCCTCCGCCCCATCATTTCACATCACGGGTCGCCCCAACTTCACACGATACAATCATCAGATCGATAAAAACGGATCGCGCAGTTGCACGCACGATCTCGTCCTGACTGTGTCGAAAAGAACAATAAAGCAGGTCGAACGATGTAAAGCAGGTCGAACGACGTAAAGCAGGTCGAACGACGTAAAGCAGGGCGGCGCGCGAAACGGCCCGCGAAAACGGGGGACCGGGCGAAACGGCCCGCAAAAACGGGGGGACCGGGCTGTTTTCCGAGCGACAAGGGGCACTGCCTCTGGGCCTCTTCTCTCACCGCCTCCTCTGCCCGCGCCCGCCGCCACCACCCTTTCTTCCGCCGCCGACCGCGGGCAGCACCGGGGGCGCGGCCTCCGCGTCGGCCGCCGCCGCCGGCCGCCGTACCGCGGCCGCCGCTGCCCCTTCGCCGCCGTCGTCCGCGCTCGGGAGGGGCGGCGGCGTCGGCTTGCCGCGCCGGCCCTTCCCCGCACCGGCACTCGCCTTGCCGGGCGAGGGTGTTGCCACGGCGGCCGCGGCGACGGCGTCCGCGGTCGCAGACGGCAGAGGCCGCGCTGGCGAGGGGAGGGGCGACGGCGCCGCCGCCCCTTGCGCTGCCGCCCCGTTGCTGCCGCCGCCGGCGTTCCGCCCGCCGCCGCCGCCGCCGTCGTCGTCGCCGCTGCTGCTGCGGCTGCACTGCGGGTGGTGCGCGCCGTTGACGCCTGGGGGCGGCGGGGCCAGCGCCGGCGGCAGGCCCCGCCCCTCCTCGTCCTCCGCGCCGCCCGCCTCGAGGTCGCCGCCGCCCCCGGCCGCCGCCCAGCCGGCCCCCTCTGCCGCCGCGACCGCCGGCGCCGGCGCCGCGGCCGTCCCCCCCTGCTGCTGCTGGTACTGCTGGTGCTGCTGCTCCGTCCGGACCCCTGCCCCCACCCCTCTCACCCCCCCATCCCCAGCCGCCGCCACCGCCCCCGCCGCCTCCCCCGCCGCCGCCGCCGTATTCGTCGCCGGATCCGCCGCCGCCGCCGCCATATTCGCCGCCGGATCCGCCGCCGCCGCCGCCATATTCGTCGCCGGATCCGCCGGATCCGCCGCCGCCGCCCGCCGCCTCGGGTTGTTCCAAGCGTCGCGCCGCCGCCGGTCGTACCTCTGCCGCCCGACCGCCCAGGCCGAGAACGCCACGCACCCCAGCCCCGCCACGCCCGCGAGCACGGCCCAGCTATCGCCCAGCAGCTCGGCCGAGGCGTACCGGCGGAGCAGCGCCCGCGCGAGGAGCTCTGCGCCTGCCAGCCACAGCACAAAGACGGCGACGGCGGCCGGCCAGTTTTGGTGCAGCAGGAGCGGCTCGGCCCTGGCGCGCTCGCGCGCGTCCCGCAGCACGCCCTCGGGGAGGGCCTTGACCGCGAGCCACAGGAGGAGCGGCAGCAGGAGCAGGTCGTCCAGCAGGCCCAAGACGGGTATGAAATCTGGGATCAGGTCGAGGGGCGAGAGCGCATAGGCGAGAGCAATCGCCGGCAGCAGCCGGGCGTGCCAGGGGGTGCGCGGGTCGTGCGCCGCGTAGTACAGGGCGAGGGTCTCGTGCTTGAGGCGCCGGACGGCCGCCTTGAAGCGGGCGTACCAGGTGGGCGGGGGGGAGGAAGGCGGGGGGGAGGAGGAGGAAGGGGGGGAGGGGGCGGCCGGGGGCGCGCCGGGCGGCGAGCCGTCGGGGGCGAAGAAGGAGACGCGGCGCGCGGGCGGCGCGCGATCGGCGGCCGTCGTCGTCGTCGTCGTCGTCGTCGCGGTGCCGCCGGCGGAGTCGGCCTCGTGCGCCTGCTGCTGCACGGGCAGGAGCAGGGGCTGCCGGAGGCCGTCCCGCGGCGCCATTGCTCGAAGACGTCAATAGAAGAGAGAGAGGGAGGGGGCACGCGCGTCCAAGTGCGAAGTTCTGGGGTCGGCGGTCCAAATCGCCGTGCGAAAAGAGGGGACGGGTACGCCCAGTCAATGCCCGGTCAATGCCCGCGTGCTAGGCAATGTGCAATTGGGGGGGAGGTCTCTGGGCCGCCCAGGTCTGGTGGCGAAGCGTGATGTGGGGCGGGGTGGAGGGGAGGGATTGAAGGAGAGGCCAGAGGGGGAAGAAAACAAAATCAAGAAGCGCTCCGCCCCTGACTCCTCACATAACCACCCCGCCGAAACACACACGCAAACACACAACCTTCGTCCCCTCTTTACGATCGCACACGCGCCGGTTCCTCGCTTGTCCCCGCGCACAAACCGACGCCTCCCGGCAGAGGCTAACGAGAGGGCGCCTTCAAACGCCACGCGTCGCGTGATCCCATCCCCGTCACACCACACGCACGCGCGCCAGCACCGCGCAACCGCCCGCCAACCATGGACCCCTCGTCCGCCGCCGCAGAGGCGGGGGGCGCCGGGCCCCAGCAGCAGGCGGGCCTCCCCTTCCAGCGCGCGCAGCACGACGCCTTTCGCGACGGGCTCGCCGCGCTGCGCGAGGCGCACGCCGTCCCTGCCCACCCCGTCGCCCGCATCCAGGGCGCCACCCGCCCGGGCCGCAGCGCCTCGGACGCCACGCGCGCGCGCATGCAGGCCGACCTGTACGGCGCCGCGTTCCCGGCGCGCCAGGCCATCGAGGAGCAGATTTTGCGGCGCTTCGGGCGCCTGCCGGGCCCCGGCGTGCCCCCGAGCAGCCGCCTGGGCCTCGACTCGCTGACCGGGGCGCTGGACGGCTTTTCGTTCGAGGCCTACCTCGGCCTGCCGTTCGAGCCGGCCGAGGGGCAGGCGCCGGACATGCACTCGCAGATGGAGGCGCGGCTGGGGCTCGGGACGGACGTGACCAAGCCCGTGCGCCGCGGGATCGTTTGATGGGAAAGCGGTGGGGGCGGGGGGGCGGGGGGGGGGGCGGGTGTTTGTCGCCGTCTCGGGGCGCCCTCTCCTTTCCCTCTTTTTGCCGAGAAATACAAAACCAAAACAGAACGAACCCCGCTTGCGCCTACATCTCACTCTCTCTCTCTCTCTCTTCTGTAAGTGTAACACGAAAGAACAAAGGACACTTGATCCCACCACGCGCCCTGGCCCTACAATCCGGCCGCCGCCGCCGCCGGCCTCGCGCCGCTGTCGCCGCCGGCCGAGGCTGCGCCCGCGCCCGCCCGCCCCTCCTTCCCCCACCCGCCCCCCCTCCCGAGCCCGTATTCTTCCCACATGCGCAGCGCCGCCCGGTGCAGGTGCATGTGCCGCTCGGCCAGCGCGTCCAGGTCGTCGTCGTAGCCCCCGCCCACCAGGCCGGCCACAGGCACCCCTGCGGCCAGGAACGTGTCCAAGACCAATAGCTCGCGCCGCCGGAGGCCGGCGTCCGTGAGGCTCAGGCGGCCGAGCGCGTCGGCGGCGTGCACGTCGACGCCGGCGTCAAACAGCACGAGGCAGGGGCGGCGGGCAGGGGCCGCAGGCGCCGCGCTCGGCGCCTGTTCCGCTCCTGCTGCTGCCGCCGCCCCTGCCGCCCCTGCCGCCGCTCCTGCCGCCGTCCCATCTGCCCCCAGAGCGCCCGGACCCAGCGACGACGATGGTAAAGCCGGGGACGAGGATGGCAGCGGCGGCGGCAGCGGCGCCCCCAACCACGCCAGCACGCGCGCCAAGGCCGAGGCCACCGCGGCCAGGTACTCGCCGTCGCCCGCGCCGTCCTCGAGGGCCACGTCCAGGGAGGAGGGGACCTTGCGCGCGGGGAAGTTGTTGCGCGCGTGCACCGACAGGGTAAAGACGCGCGCGCGCACCCACGCGGGGGGCCTGCCGCTGTCGCCGTCGCTCTCGCCGCCACCGCCGCCCCCGCCCTCTCGCCGCCGCCCAGGCGGCTGTCCCTGCTGCTGCTGCTGCTGCGGCGCCGTCGCCCCTCCCGATCCCGCCGACGCCGCCGCGCCCGCCTCCTCCTCGCCGCCGCCGCCGCCGCCGCCCGCCGACAGGATCGACGCGCACCCGTCCCCCTGGTGCACGTCCAGGTCGACGATCGCCACCCGCCCGACTTCGCCCGAGGCGATCAGCGCGCAGGCGGCGTAGGCCATGTCGTTGATCACGCAAAACCCCGAGCCGCCGTCGCCGCGCGCGTGGTGCGTCCCTCCGGCCGTGGCGACGGCGAGGCCGTGCTCCAGGGCCAGCCGCGCGCACAGGAGGGTGCCGGCGGCCTCGGCGCGCGTCCGCCGCATGAGCAAGGGGGACGAATTCAAGAGGTCGCCGAAGCCGACGCGGCGCGCGCGCGCGGCGTCGAGCGTGCCGGCGCTCAAAGCCGCCAAATAGTCGGGACAGTGCACGGCCGCCAGCTCGGCGTCGGTCGGCTCGGCGCCGTTTCCGGAGGGTTCGCGGACCTGCTCGGGGAGGACGAGGCGCTGCGCGAGGAGGCGGTCGTGGATGCGCTGGAAGATGCGCATGGGGAAGCGGTGTCCGGCGGGCAGAACGGGCGCGCTGAAGAGCGGGTGGTGGACCACGGGCAGCAGTTTCAGGCGGGGGGGCGACGGGGCCGGCGAAGAGGCGTCGGCGGCTGCGGGGACGGCGTCGGCGGGGGCGCCTCCGGCGGCGGCGCTCGAGTGAGTACTAGGCCGGCCCCGGTGGCGCACGGGGTGGTGAGGCGGTCTCAGGAGCTGGCCGGCGACCGCGCGCGCAGCGGCGGCCGCGACGCGGGTCATTGGCGGCGCGAGGCCGGCCAGCATCCAGGAGGGTGCGGGTGTGGTGTCGCGAGAAGTGATCGTGTGTTTTCTCGCGCGCGCCCTCTCCGAACAGACGGAGGCGCGCGGCCGCGCGTAACCCGAGATGAGGCTGTCAGGAACAGAGCTCGTTGCGTTCTGGGCATCGGATTGCTCGTGAGTTGCACGCCATTTTCAAAAAGGCTTCTGGAATTTTTCTTTCTTTTGCCCTCTCTCTCTCTCCGGTTCTTCCTCACCGTGTCGCGACTGCCACACACAAACAATTAATCCACATCATGAAGCGCTGAGACCATGCCCACTCAAACATTCCCCCAGTAGAGCCCGCCAACCCCGAACGATGGCGGCGGGCGACGACACCAGCAACGGGCGAGTGTCGCAGCGCGCAGTCGAGGCGGCCGCCGCGCGCGCCCTCCGCAAGGCCGGCGAGGGAGGGATGCGCGAGATCAAGGTGAGAAGGTTGTTCGTGTCCCAGCCGCGATTGCCCTTCTAGCGAGCTGCACGTAACGCCCGTCTGCTTTGCCGCGGCTCGCCGTCGCGCGCCGTCGCGCGCCGATGCCGCCGCCGCGCGCGCCGCCGTCCGTTGCTCTCACCCGCTTTCCTCTTCCCCCCTCGATAAAAAAAAAACACCAGCTCCTGGCCAAGGTCCTCGAGCGCGTGCGCAAGCACGCCCCGTCCGCCTCCGAGGCGGACGTCGCGCGCCTGCTGCGGCCGGCCGTCGAGCGCGACGCCAAGACGGGCCGGTGCCTGGGCGTGCGCGCCGCCGCCGCCGCGCCGCCGCTGGCCCCGCCCGCGGCTGCCGCCGCGCCGCGCGACACGTCGCAGGAACAGAAGCCCAACGGACAGAAGAAGCAGAAGCGGCGCAAGCACAAGGCGGACGACGACGACGACAAGGTCCGCGACGAGGAGCGGCGCAAGCGGCGGCGCGAGGACGAGGCGGCGGCGGCGGCGGTCAGCAGGGCGGCGGCCGCGGCGGCGGTCACCGCGGCAGTCGCGGCAATCGCGCAGCGGCAGCGCGAGCGGCAAGAGGCCGAGGACGCGCGCGCCGCTGCCGCCGCCGCCGCCTCGCGCAAGGCGGACAAGCGGCGGCGCAGGGCCGAGAAGGAGGAGCGGCGGCGGCGCAGGGCGGACAAGGAGGCGCGGCGGCGGCAGCGGCGGGAGCAGCAGCAGGGGCAGCGGCGGGAGCCGCAGGAAGAGCCGCAGCAGGAGCGGGAGCAGCAGCAGGAGCGGGAGCAGCAGCAGGAGCGCGGGCGAGGCAGCCGGTGAGTTTTTTTCCGCGCGTCGCGTTTTTTTCTCTCGCGCGTTATCCGCCGCCCGCCCGCCACTTGATGTCTACCGATTTTCGACTTTTCAATAACTTCCATGACTCTGAAGCCCGCTCCCGCGCGTATCTGGAGATAATCATACCACAATCGACTGATGGCACCGCGTCTTTGTTTGCTGGGCTTGGTTGCGTGCTCTTTTTGCCGCCGCGCGCGCGTGCTCTCCCCACCCCTCCCGCCAACTCACCGCCCCTTGCCCGCCCCCCCCTTCACCGCAAACAAACACGATGACAGCGCCAACGAGTTCGACAGCCTCCTGGACGAGGACCCGCAGCAGCACCAGCAGCAGCAGCAGCGCGCGAGCGAGGCGGCCGAGAAACGGAACAAGAAGAAGCAGAGGGGCAAGGCGCCGTCCGCCGCCGCCCCCGCCGCCGCCGCCGTCGCCGCCCCCGCCGCCGCCCCCTTGCCGCCACCCGCCCCGCAAACCTCCTCGCCCGCCACCAGCGACGGTGGTCGCGCAGGCGGCGGCGGCGCCGCCGCCGACGGCCAAAGCACGGGCGCCGACGGCGACGCGGAGGAGCAGCAGCAGCAGCAGCAGCAGCAGCAGCAGCAGCAGCAGCAGCAGCAGCAGCAGCAGCAGCAGCAGCAGCAGCAGCAGCAGCAGCAGCAGCAGCGGGCCGAGGACGGCGGCGGCGGCGGCGGCTTCGCCGGAGAGCTCGAGCGCGGCGCCACCGCCGGCCGCGGGGCCGCCGACGCCCGCCGCGAGCGCGACCGCGAGCGCCGCAAGCGTGCCCGAGAGGCCGCGCTGGCCGAGTTTGTGCGCCGCGAGGACGAGCGCGTGCTGCGCGTGTACGGGGTCGACCAGCGCGACGCAGACGCGCCCGCCGCCGCCGCTACCGCCGGACAACACGCCGCCGCCGCCGACGACGACGCGGAGGAGGAGGACGACGAAACGGCCGGGAACCGCGCAGACCCGCAGGCGCGCCCCCGGCAACCGCCGTCACAGTCGCATCAGCAGGCGCACAACGGCCCGGGCAGCGCCACCGCCGCCGCCGCCAGCGCCGCCGCCCTGCTCGGCCCGGCCGAGGCCGCCGCCGTCGCGCGCGCCGTCCGCGACGCCGTCGCCGCCGGCGCCGCCTCTTTCCCGGGCGGCGGCGACGGCAACGGCGGCGGGACGGCCGCCGCCGCCGCAGCCGCCAGCAAGACGTGGAAGGGCGACTACCAGCGGCGCGACGTCGTGCACGGCCGCTTCACCCCCCGCGAGGACGCGACGATCCGCGCGGCGGTGGCGGCCTTCGCCGGCGCGACGGGCGCCGACACGTCCGGCGGCTACGGGTGGGTGTTCACGCTCGGGCGGGGCAAGGGGGCGCGCGGGGTGGACGCGGGCAGCGGCGGCGGCGGCGCGGGCGGCGCGGGTGGCGGCGCGGGGACGACGACGGGCGCGACGACGGTCGGCGCCGCCGGCGCCGCCGGCGCACCCGCGGCCCCGCGCACGCAGGGCGGCGTCGGCCTGGCGCACGCCGTCTCCGCCGCCCTGCCGCACCGCCACGTCAAGGCCGTGTGGGCGCGGCTGCAGCGGCTGTTCTCGGCAGAGGCGGGCCTCAAGCGCGGGCGCTTCTCGGAGGAGGAGTCGGCGGCGGTCGTCCGCATGGTGTCCGAGAGGGGAGCGGGCACGTGGACGGCCATCGCCAAGGCGCTCGGCCGCACGCCTGAGTCCGTGCGCGACCACTGGCGCGAGGTGGGCGTGCCGGCGGCGCTGGGCGCGGGCGGCGCGGCGGCGGCGGCAACGGCGGCGGCGGCGGCGGCGGCGGCGGCGGCGGCGGCGGGCGGGGGCGGCGGCGGCGGGGCCGGCGGCGCGTCGTCGTTGCCCCACCCCCAGCCCTCAGCGGCGACGCAGGCCCTGGCCGGCGTGCGCTGCCAGCCGGGCCCCTTCTCCGACGCCGAGCTCGGCCGCCTCCGCCGCCTGGTCGAGGACTACGGCTACGCCCGGCGCGACGTCGAGCGCGGCGACGCCGAGCGCACCGGGCGCGCGGCCGCCGCCGCCGCCGGAACGCCCGCCGCCGCCGCCGGGACGCCCCCTTCCGCCGCCGCTGCCGCCGCCCCCAACGGCCCCCGCGACCGCGCCTATAGCTACTTCGGCGTCGCCGCCGGCGCGCGTCCCCGCCCCAGCGCCCGCGACGTCGTCGACGACGTCGGGTGGGACCTGGTCGCTGAGGGCATGCCCGGGCGCTCGGCCGCGCAGTGCCGGCGCACGTGGTACGGCAGGCTGGCGCCGACGATGGCCGAGCGCGGCGACTGGGGCGCGGGCGGCGGGGACGACCGCCGGCTGCTGCGCTTTTTGGCCGGCGCGGCGCGGGCGCGCGAGCGCGAGCGCGGCGCGGCCTTGGGCCGGCGGGGGCGCGCCGGGGGCGGCGGCGGCGGGGGCGATGATGGCGCTCCGGCCGCCGCCGCTGCTGCTGCTGCCGCCCCGCCGCCGCCCCCTCTGCGCGAGGGCGAGGTGAGCTGGGGCGAGGCGGTGCCGGGCCGCACGGCGGCCGCCTCGCTGCGGCGGTGGCGGCTGATGAAGCGGGCGCTGCTGGGCGACGCCGCGGCTGGGGCGGCAGGCAGGGCGGCGGCAGCGGCGGCGGCGGCGGCGGCGGCGGCGGCGGCGGCGCCGGCGCCGGCGCCGGCGCCGGGCGGGGATGGGGCCGGCGGGGGCGTGCCGCTGCCGCCGGAGCACCTGCCGGTCGGGGATGTGGTGCGCGCGCTGGCGCGCGAGTTCTACCCGGCGCTGCTGCGCGAGGAGGAGGCCGCCGCGGCGGGAGAAGCGGCGTTGGCGGCGGGGGCGACCGACGGGGAGGAGGAGGGCGCGGGCGCGGGGGAGGGCGCGGGGGAGGGGGAGGGGGAGGGGGAGGCGTCTTGAGAGCGCCGTTACCCGGGATGGAGGGACAAACGCCGAGGGCACCTTTTCGCTCATGCGTTTGTCGTCGCCCGGTTGGCCAGGTTCCTCGAGAGTCGCAGAAAATCGCATTCGCACAGATCACCACCATAAAAGCGAAAAGAAGCGCATGGAAAAAAAAAGAGCAAAACGACGACTCACCAGCCGCCCGCTGTGGGGCCGACGTCCCCGCCCTTCGCGCCGAGGGCGTCGGCTGCGGGTCGCGCGCGCGCCGCGCAGGGAGATCTGTGCCGCCGGCTCTCTTGCCGGCGTGCGGTGTTGTCGCTTCACGTGGAGACGGGATCCGTCCCAATCGTGTGCGAAACGGCGACCTATGAAGCAAAAGGCGTTCAGAAAAGGACGAGATCGCCCAAGGCGTGTGTGCCGCCCGTTAGCGACCGTGCGCCGGGCCCAAAAACGAGCCCGCCTCGTCGCCGTCGGCGCGCGCGCGCGCTTTTTTTCTAAAGCAACCTCTGCGCGAGAATCCACGCAACCCAGGATCAACCGCACACCAAACACCGTAGACCGTTAGACGCACACGCGCATCGGCGACGCTCAACGACGACAACAACCACAACGACAAAACACATTTTTTGCTCGTTCTTCCCACCCGCAGGGTCCTTCCTCTCTCTCTCGCCCCGCGGACTCCGGACAGGCCGCGACAAGCCCCTCCTTCCGAAATCATCCGGGCCGACGGATGCTGGCGCCGCGCCGCTGACCGTGAGCAAACAGCCCCCCTTTCTCTCAATGACCCCGGCCGCAGCAGCGCTGCCGGCGCCCAAGATGGCGGCGGCGGCCCGCGGCGCGCCGTCGGCGTCGCCGCCGTCCGCGCCGCCGCCGTCGCGAGCCAGGGCGGCCGCCTCTGCGGCGGGGCGCGCCGTCGCCACGTTTTGCCGCTTCTTCGGGCCCGGGCTGCTGATGGCAGGTAAGGCAAAGACCGCGGGCGCGCGTGTGCGGACAGACGCGAACGACGCGCGCGGGCCCTCTCGCACTCGAGCGCGCTCGCTATTTCTCTCTCTCGTCGCCCCGCCACCGTCGCTCACAAAAACCATCGCGCCCCTCCCCAACCCCCTCCTATCGAAAAAAACACCCCTCTCTCGCGCCCCCGCAGTCGCCTTCCTCGACCCCGGCAACCTGGCCGCCGACGTCAACATGGGCGTCTTCTCTGGCTACAGCCTCCTCTGGGTCACCCTCTACGGCACGGCCGCTGCGTGGGCGGTGCAGTCCCTCTCCGCGCGCCTTGGCCTTCAGACGGGCGTCGACCTGGCCGCCAGCGTCCGCGCCCACTACCCCCGGCCCGTCGCCGTCTTTTTGCTCGTGGCGGTCGAGCTCGCCGTCCTGGCGACCGACATGCTCGAGTCCATCGGCGGGGCCGTCGCCGTGCGCGGCCTGTCCGGCGGGCGCGTGCCCATGTTTGTGGGCGTCCTTGTGACCTGCGTCGCCGCCTTCCTGCTGCTGCAGCTCCAGCAGTATGGCCGCCGCCCGCTCGAGGCGCTGATGGGCGCGCTCGTCGGCGCGCTGGCCGTCGCGATCTTCGCCCTATTTTTCACCGCGGGCCCGGACTGGGCCGCCATCTTCCGCGGCTTGGCGGTGCCGACGGTCACGAGTGAGACGGTTCCCTTGGCGGTCGGAGCGCTCGGCGCGCTGGTGATGCCTCACAACGTCTATCTCTACAGCCAGCTGATGGCGGGTCACCGCGCGGCGGTCGAGGCCACGGGCGCCCGCCGCGCCGCGCGCATCGTGAGCGTCGAGGCCGCGCTCGCCCTGTCGCTCACGTTCGCGGTCAACGTGGCGGCCGTGTGCGTGTTCGCGCGCGGCTTCGAGGCGGCGCGCGGCGTTGGAGGGCTCGGCCTCGCCGGCGCGGGCGACGCCTTGGCCGCCCTCAAGCGCCAGCAGACGGGCTCGGCGCGCGAGGGCGCCGCGTACGCCACCGTCTGGTTCGTGGGCCTGCTGGCGAGCGCGCAGGCGAGCACCCTGACCACCAGCTTTGCGGGGCAGCACATCCTCGCCGTTATGTTTGGTCTCAAGGGCGAGCGCGCGTGGCACCGCTACGTCCCGCGGCTGGTGACGCTGCTCCCCGCGCTGGCGGTGGCGGCCTGGGCCGGCGGCACGGACGAGGATGGGTTCGCGGTCATCACCAACTGGCTCAACGTGGCCACGGCGCTGATGATCCCGTTCGCGGTGCTGCCGCTGGTGGCGCTGTGCGCGAGCGACGAGGCCATGGCGTCCGGCGGCGGCGGCGGCGGCGGCCACGGCGGCGGAGGAAAGGGCGGCGGCAATTGCGCCGGCGCCGCGGCGGCGTCCTCCTGCGCGGCTTCGTCTGGAGACGGTGGCGGCGGCGCTCTTGCCGCCCCGCATGGGGGCGGCGCTAACTCCTCCGAGTGCGCGGACGGATCCGCAGCAGCAGCAACGGCGACGACCACGGCGGTCCCCTCATCGCGCCCCCCGCAGCTCCGCCGCCGCCGCGTGCAGTGCTGGCGCCGCGGCGGCCCCGCCGCCCCGCCCGTGTGCCCCGAGCAGCGCCTCCGCGAGCTCGAGGCCCGCGGCGCCCGGCCCGGGAGCTGGCTCCTGTGGCTGTGCTGGGGCACGGCCCTGGCCATCCTCGGCATGAACGTCTACAACCTCGCAACCATCCCGCCCACGCCCGCCGCGGTGGCGCAGGCGGCGCAAGAGGCGGCGCAAGCGGCGGCGGCAGCGCAAGCAGCGGCGGCGGCGGCGGCGGCAAACGGCGACGGCGCGGCGGCGGCGGCGGCGGCGGCTCCGCCCCCCCCGGCCGACGGCGGCGGCCACGGCATTGGCGGCGGCGACGTCGCCTGGCCCGAGGCCGCGCGCGCGGGCTGGTTCGTCGCGATCGCGGCGTACGTGGTCGCCTGCCTCTCGTTCCTGCTGCCGGTGCGCGTTTGGCGGCGGGCGGGCGACGCCGCGCGGGCACGGTGGGCGGCGGCGGGCCTGCCGACGGCGTGCTGTTTCCCCGTCGGGGCGCCGGCCGGCGGCGGCAGCAAGTGGGCGCGGCGGGGGCGCCGGCGGCACGGCGGCGGGTCCGCCGAGGACGCGGCGGCGCGAAAGGACGGCGGCGGCGGCGGCGGCGGCGCGGGGGCGGGCGGCGGGGCCCTGCCGCGCGACGAGGCGGCGGCGGCGGCAGCGGCGGCGACTGCAGCGGCCCCGTCCGCCCTCGCCGAGCATCCGGAGGTGGGCGCGCCTGGCGCCGCGGGCGCCGGCGGCGGCCCCGACGCGCGCGGCGGCGGCGGCGGCAGCAGCAGCGGCAGCAGCACGCCTGACAGCGGCCGCGGCGGCGCGCGCGCGCCGTGCGGCGGCGGCGCGCGTTTGGCCGCCGCCGCCGCCGCCGCGACCCACCGCCCCGAGCCCGCGCCCTTTCTGATTGACGGCCCGCTCGCCTACGTGCTCGGCTCCACGGCGCCCGCGCCGCCGCCCTCCGCAGACGGCGGGGCCACGGCGGCAGAGGAGTGCGAGCTCGGCCTGCCGCCCCTCCGCCGCAGCGGCAACGGCGGCCCGCCTTGAATTCGCGGCGGCCAGAAAAACCAAAAATCGGCAAAAAAATGCGCTGCGCTCTTTTGCACGCTCGTCTCTCGCTTGCCGGCCCGCCGAATGTCTTTTCTCCTTGGCGCGCCATGGTCCCTGCATGTTTTTGATCTCGTATTTCACCCTGCTATTACAGAACATGCTTACTCGCGTGCGTGCGCGCGCGTTGGCGGGTCGAAAGACAGGAGGCAGGGGCAGCGCGCGCCCGCGCCTCCTCTTGCCTCCTCCGGCGCCGCGGGAGGGGCGGAGCGCCGCCGAAAGAGACCCTCTCCTCTCGCGCCTGCTGTTCTTCGGGGCCGCCGCGGACGAGGCGCCCGCTGCTGCCGCCGCGCCGCAGCCGCCGCTGCCGCCACCGCCCGCGTCAAACGCCGCCGAGCAGGAGCAGGCCGCCATGGCGCGCGAGGTGCAGCTGCGGCTGCAGCGCCACCGCGAGCGCCGGTCGCGCCAGGCCAAGCGGCAGGGCCTGGCCGCGACGCACGCGTCGGGCCTCTCGCTGCGGCCCGGCGACGGTGGGGTTTAAAGATGACAAGAGGGTTTTTTCCTCGAGTTTTTTTTTGTTTTTTCACACTGCCGCAACGAAAAGGAAACACGAGGGAGGTTCCTTGCTTGGCACGCGAGAGAGAAAGAGAGGGAGGCCCGCCCCGGGATCCGAGCATGTCTGACCTATATGATACAGTAAAAACAGGTGAAACAGCTTCTCTCCGTTTTGTCTCGCGGCGGGCGGCGCGACGGGGACACGTGACAAAAGAGAGAGGAGGGAACATAAAGACCCGCCATGCGACCCCTCTTCCCCGCTCCCACTCTTTAGGTCGACCTGTAGCTTTAACCCCACGACGCACAAGAAGAGCGACACGCGCGAGAGGCAGCCCCGCCGCGCCCGCTTTGTCTTCTAAAATCGTCCCTCCCACTCGTTCGCGCGCGCCAAAAAAGCAAACTGCCCTCCTCCCCCCCTCTCTCTCTCTCCCCCCCTCTTTCCCTCGGCGCGCGCGCCCTGCCCCGACCTCGCCCGCCGGACGGCCCGACAGAGCGCGCGCAGGCAGACCAGCGCGCGCGCCACAGGGAGGGAGGGGGCGCGAGTCGCGCAAGGGGCCTCGATCGCCGCCGCCTGCACAAACGCGCCGGCGCTCCGTGGCGTTTCGCCCGTCGCCGTTCCTCGCCTGCAAGCGGACGGCGCTGTCGCGCCGCCGCCGCGACCCCGACCAACCAACACAACCCACCAGCAAATCGAGCGACCCACCAAGTACCCGAGCGACCCACCAACCAGCCCACCAGCCACCTCCTGCCCCCACCCCGCCCTCAACGCAAGAAAGAGAGAAGAGCAGCGAGAAAAAGCAAAACAACGAAAATGGCCTGGTACTGGGGGTGCGGCACGCGGCGCAACCGCCTCGCCTGGCGCGCCTCTGCCGCCCTCTCGCTGCTCTCGCTCGCGCTGCTGGCCGGCGGCGGCGCGACGCTCGACGCCGCCTCGGCGCGCCTGGCCCTGTGCTCGCGGGGCGCCGCCGTGGTCTACCCGGACGCGTTTCCCGACGCGTCCCCCGGAAGCTACGTGCACGAGCCCGACTTTGCGCGCTGCTACGCTCGCTATTGGCGAGAGGCTTCGGCGCCCTCGGCCGCGGTCGGCGCCGGCGCGGCGCTCTTTGCGGCGACGCTGCTCGGCGCGGGAGTCTGGTTCTGCTGCCTGGCGCGCCCGCCGGGCCGCCGCCTGTCCTCGAGCGCGTCCTCGGCCTCGTCGTCGGGCGGCGGCGGCGGGGCGCTGCCGCCGCTGTACGGGGCGCCCGCGGAGCAGCCGCTGCTGCTGAGCGTCCTCTCTTCGTCGTCCCTCTCCTCGTCGTCGTCGGCGGTGGCGGCGGCGTCATCGGCGGCGGCGGCGGCGGCGGCGTTGGGGGGATTTGGCTCCTATGGCGGCGCGGCCTGCTCGGGCCCGCCGTCGTCGGCCGGCGGTGGCGGCGGCCGCAGCGGCAGCGGCGGGGGCGGCGCGCATGCGGGGTTCCGGGGGCCGCCCCCGCCGCCGCCGCCGCCGCTGTCGCTGCCGGTCTCGCCCGCGTCGGACTCGCCGCGGTCGTCCGGCGGCGGCGGCGGCGGCGGCGGGCGCGGCGGCGCGCCGCCGCTGCTCCCGGTCGTCGCGCCGGCCGGGTGGGCGCCCGGGGTCGCGCTGCCCGCGTCGCTCAAGCGCGCGTGACGGTCGCGGTGACGTCCGTCGTCTTTGCCTGATCTTCTCCACGCGCTCCGGACCGCCCCTGTCTCGTCGTCGCCCCCGCTGCAATCGAAAGCGGGGGCGCCGACACGGGCGGCCGGGGTTGTGCTGCCCCCACACACCTTGTTCTCAAAAGCACACTCACACGCGCAAACACACCCCGAGCGCACGCGCGAACACCCTCCCCCCCCAACCCCCCTTGCCTCCTCTTTTTTCACCGCCGCCGCCGCCCGCGCGCGCGCGCAGCGCCTTGTCTTTCTGTGTTTCTCCCCGCGCCCTCTCTTTTTCTCTCGACGACGCGGACGTTCACCGCGCGCTCTCTCTCGCGCCGCAGGTCTTTGTCCGCTGAAACCCGCACCCCAGGCATGCGACCACATTCCTCTGTTCCCAGCACTCGAACTCACATCGCAGCCCCGCACCGCGCAGCAGCAGCAGCAAAAGCAGCAGACGCAAAACGCCGACCGCGTTTGCACCTCCCCGCGCCTCGCCCCCGACGGGGGTTGTTCTCGTGCGACGGGGGCGCCGCAAGGCGACCCCTTCCATCTTCAGCCCCGCCAGCGCCCCCCAACAATTCCGTCTCGCCCGAGAGGGGGCCGTCCTCATACTGGTCGGCCCGAGCTTGTGTAAAGAAGAGACAACCCTACCCCCCCCCCCCCCC
>Ga0209491_10004145_pt1 | contig 22734 bp, 15 predicted proteins | sample BON02_FD_187213 | JGI IMG/M metagenome (GOLD analysis project Ga0209491, IMG submission 187213) | Freshwater microbial communities from Lake Bonney liftoff mats and glacier meltwater in Antarctica - BON-02 (SPAdes) (version 2) | ecosystem: Environmental > Aquatic > Freshwater > Ice > Glacier... | reverse complement strand
TAAGTTATATAGAATATATTTTGAGTACATAATTTTATTTTTAGAAAGATTTAAAATGTTTTAAGAATATTAAGAAATTTAAAAGATTATGTACTCATTTTCTTTAAGTAGCATAATATACAAAGTGATTACTATATATTTTAAATAAGTTATAAGTGAATATATTTTGAGTACATAATTTTATTTTTAGAAAGATTTAAAATGTTTTAAGAATATTAATAAATTTAAAAGATTATGTACTCATTTTCCTTAAGTAGCAGAATATACAATGAGATTACTATATATTATAAAGTTATAAGTGAATATATTTTGAGTACATAATTTTATTTTTAGAAAGATTTAAAATGTTTTAAGAATATTAAGAAATTTAAAAGATTATGTACTCGTTTCCTTAAGTAGCATAATATACAAAGTGATTAACTATATATTTTAAATAAGTTATAAGAGAATATAAAATGAGTACATAATTAATTATATTGAAAAAATAAAAAGTTTTAAGAAATTTAAGAAAATAAAAAGATTATGTACTCATTTTCCTTAAGTAGCAGAATATACGAAGATATAACATAGAATATTTATAATTGTTATAAGTGAATATATTTTGAGTACATAATTAATTATATTGAAAAAATAAAAAGTTTTAAGAAATTTAAGAAAATAAAAAGATTATGTAGTCATTTTCCTTAAGTAGCAGAATATACAATGAGATTACTATATATTATAAAGTTATAAGTGAATATAAAACGAGTACATAATTTATTATTTAGAAAAGTTTTAGAGATTTTAAGAAATTTAAGAAAATAAAAAGATTATGTACTCATTTTCCTTAAGTAGCAGAATATACAATGAGATTACTATATATTATAAAGTTATAAGTGAATATATTTTGAGTACATAATTTTATTTTTAGAAAGATTTAAAAAGTTTTAAGAATATTAAGAAATTTAAAAGATTATGTACTCATTTTCCTTAAGTAGTATAATATAGTAAGTGATTACTATATATTATAAATAAGTTATAAGAGAATATAAAATGAGTACATAATTAATTATATTGAAAAAATAAAAAGTTTATTTACTATTTTTCATAAGTAGTATAATATGTTAAAAGAATATAATATATATATTTATAAATACATTAAATAATAATAAATATTATTTATGCGATTACTTCGTTTATATCTTGCAATTCATGCTCGTAACAAAGATTATGAACTTTAAGAGAGCAAGTACGTCCTACGCGTTGCGCTCTACCAATCGCTTGTTGTTTATCAATATCCATGGAATGTAATATAATTACATCTGTAGCACAATTTATTTCAATTCCAGAACCTGCATATTGGGTAGTTAATAATATAACATTTGTATTACCATTCTTAAAATTATTGAGAACATTCATCATATGACTTGTATGACCTTTTAAAGAAGCATATGTAATATTATTAGATGTAAGAAGTTCCATTATTTTAGTAAAAGCATCAACACGACTAAATACTATAAATTTACCATCTCTATTATTTTTAATTAATTCAATTAATGTATCCTCTTTATTTAATATACCTTTTCCTAAATTATCAATAATATTATTATTTTTACAAAGAATATCAAGTTTAATAGGAACAATAGCAGTTAAATTATCTGTACTTTTAATTTCAGCCCTACATTCAGGACATTTTTTTATATTACCATTTAATGTATTATTATTAAGAAATTTAATAAGACAAATACCGCAAAATATATGAGTACAATCTAATATAATAGGATTCGTAATATTATCAAGACAAATAGTACAAGTTTTATTTTCTATTTCAGAAATACGTTCAGTTAAATCTTTTAATTTACCTAACAAAATATTTAATTCTGTATCAATAATTTTAATTTTATTTGCTTTAATTTCTTCGCTAATACAAAGACCTGAAACATATTCTTTTTCTTTTTCCTTATTAAATATAGATTTATTCATATCAGCACAAATTAATTTAGCTATTCCTTCTTCTGTTTCATTTTTTCCACCCAATTCTTTTATAGCTCCTGAAATATCATTTGCATTTATTTTTTCAAGTACGTGTTGATTTATAAAATTTTTAATAACATTCAAAAATTTTGACATTTTGCACAAATAATATTTTTCAATAATTGGTGGTACTTTAAAACTTTCTCTAACAAAGTTTTTATTACATTTAACTAATAAATAATTAATATGATCTTCTTTTAAAATATCTTTTATATTATAATATTGAGAATATGAAGTTGAAGAAATCTTATCACAAATATTTAAGTAAGTACCGCTTATTAACCAAATAAATAGATAACTGAAAATATCTATTTTATTTATAATATCATGACATTCGTCAATAATAATACGTTTCCAACGATTAATAAACTTATCTACGTAACCATCATTATAAAACTCTAATAATTTTGATAATGTAGTATTTTTAATAAGAACAACATCATATTGATCGAAATATTTTATAATATCATTTTCATTTATAAGGTTTTTATCAGGTAAGTATTTTTTAATAAATATTAAACTGTCAATTGCAATATATTTTAATGTTGTATCGTTTTTAAGAGTTTTTTCCCATTGTACGTATACAGGACCTCTCGGTACAATTATCAAAGTTGAAGATATCATCTTTTTTACATCAGGTGCTTTTTTATTATCCGTTACAGCAGTAAAATAATTATATGCTTTTGAACTATGAAAACTATGTGTCATAACATCATTAACATGAATATTATATAAAGGATTTTGTGCTACAATTGAAAGAGCAGTAAGTGTTTTACCATATCCAACAATATCACCTAAAATACCTATATTTGTAGAAATCTTAATATTATCTTGTACGATATATTCATTTATATTATTATATAAGCTATTTTTATAATGTTTATAATTAATTGTACCAACATTTTCCATATGTATAGCTTTATATAAAGATGCAAGTTGATGAGGTTTAAGACTTTTTTTGATTTTAATAGGTTGGTTTGCTCTTCTTGAAAAAGAATCTATTTCAATGTCGTATATTATTTCATTATTTACCTCAGACATTATTTAAATCTTTATTTATTATTATATAATAATATTTTTATATTTATATCAATTTTTTAGAAAAACTTATAATACTAAAATGATATAAGAAATAATATATAAGTTTATATATATATAATTATGCAGAGTGAAATCGTGAATGTTACAGATGTTACAGATGTTAAAGAAGTAGGTCAAATAAATGATGATAGTTTAATAGATCAACTTGCAAGTGTCGTTAAAGTACCAATTGTTAATAATAAAAAAATTATATTTGCTTTACCAGGTGATAACTTTAGTTCTAAGTTTTTGATTGCGTGGACTTCGACGATTAGTAAAATATGGGAAACTAAACGTTACGATATTATGATTTCTCCTGCGACAGGTTCATTCGTTCCATTCGTAAGAATGCATACATTAGGTCTTGAAACATTGAGAGGATACGAACAAAAACCTTTTGGAGGACAAGATTTTGATGTTTGGATTACTATAGATAGTGATATTATATTTACACCCGAACAAGTAATATCACTTATTGAGTCAACAGATCATCATCCTGTAGTTTCTGGTATGTATAGAATGGCTGATTTGGTTAATTATGCTTTTGTTAAAGATTGGGATGAAACCTTTTTTAAAAGCAACGGTACATTTAAATTTTCTACACCTGAAGAAATAGAAAATTGGAAAAAAGAAACCTCTTTCAATTATTTCCCTGTTGTATATACTGGAATGGGATTTATGGCGATTAAAAAAGAAGTTTTTGATAATATGAAATATCCATATTTTGATTCGGAATTGCATGTTATTACTTGTGATGATGGTAAAGTTATTAAAGATATTTGTAGTGAAGACGTAGCATTTTCTAAAAATATTATTAAAGCTGGTTATCATATTATGATTAACACAGATATTCGTGTAGGTCATCTTAAACAATTGGTTATTTAAAATATTATTTAAATTATAGAATAATGGAAGTTTTGTTTTTATTAATTGATAAATTAGGTGTTTATACGCCAATAATTTTACTAATATTATATTTGATATATTATTTCATATCCAATTCATTCATATTTATATTCTTTATTTCAATTGGATTTTTTATAGGATTGTATATGAGTAATATAATTCGTGAAAAAATGTCATTTTATTCTATTTTATTTTAGTTTTTATAAAGGAAAATTTGATTTCGATGATAATTTATATCCTTTATTTTTCAATATATCTTCTTTTTCTTGTTGAAAGATTTTTTCTTTTTGTGATCTTCTTTCTTCTTGAACTTCTTTTTCTTGAACTTCTTCTTCTTTTACTTGAACTTTATCTTCTTCTTTTTCTTGAACTTCTTTTTCTTGAACTTCTTCTTCTTTTACTTGAACTTTATCTTCTTCTTTTTCTTGAACTTCTTTTTCTTGAACTTCTTCTTCTTTTACTTGAACTATTTCATCTACTTTTTCTGGAACTATTTCATCTACTTTTTCTTGAACTATTTCATTTACTTTTTCTTCTACTATTACTCTTTCATCTACTTTTACTTGAACTTTTTCATCTTCTTTTTCTTGTACTCTTTCATTTTCTCTAGAACTTCTTAATTCATTTTGTAGTCTTCCTTCTTCTGATAATCTTAATTCTTCACTTTTTTTACTATTTCTTTGAAATATATCTGGTATATATGAATATTCTTGAGTTTCTGTTACTACATTGTTTTGAATATGAGATGGTTGTGATGTAGTATCTGTCTGTGTAACATCTGGTTGTAATATAGGAATTTCAGATGGAGTTGACGACATATTCATATACCAATAAATAACACTTGAAATAAAAATAAGTAAAACAAATATACCTATTCCTATTAATACCCATTTAAATTTACTCATTATACCTTCACTATTATTAGTTTCAGTTTCTATAACTTCTTTTTCAACCGATTTAGATAATTTACTATTATCTTCTTTTTTAGTATCTTCTTTAGCATTTTTTATACCTTCTTGTTCATTATTAGACTTTACTCTATCACTGATTAGTTTATTTAAAGCTTCAGTCGATAACTTATTACTTTCTTCTGAAGATACAAACTTTTCTAATATTTCTAACTTTTCAATTAATTTATTATTATTATTTTTTTCAAGAGATGCAATTAAAGATTGAATAATAGTCATTATATATATAATACCCTTCTATATTAATAAATCAATAAAAAATAATATGTTTTTCTTCTTAATAAATAAGATAATACTATATAAATGGAGCTATCGACATCTGTTAATGTTAAAAGATGGATAAGTGAAAATGATTATAAAAAATATGTATTTGATACAAATATTAATAACACATATGATAAAAGTTATATAGTTATAAGAGAATATATATTTCAAGATAATAATAATATAGATGCACTAAATAAAATAGCTTATTATATATTAAAACACGAAAAAAACAACAATAAAATAGATATACCTTTTTATTGTTGGGGGGAAGATAAAAAACCAATATCATTTTATATAAAAAATATAAAATGGGATGGTTATAATGTTAATCCTTTTAAATCTAAAGATAGAAACTCAGAATTATTAAAAGAACCAATAGAAATAATAGAAAATAATACATTATTTAAACGAACTAATGTAAATATTGTTTTTTTATCAGACTTTGAATATAACATTAAATATTATTTTGAAAAAAATATTAATAAAGATGAGTTTATAAAAAAAACAAAAGAATTAATTAATAAAGAAGAATCGTTAATATCATTATATAAAACAAATACAATTAATACAAATATTTCGTCAGAAGAGTATTATAATATATGTTTTGAATCTAAAATAGAAAATGTAGATTCAATAATAGTTATTTTCGATAAACTCCATACTAATAATAAAATGCAATTAATACAATTAATTGACGATAATTACAAAGTAATTTATAAGTTATTTAAATATCATACATTTGAAAATGAAAAAGAACTATCTATCATTTTCAATCTAAATAATGTAAAAGAGTTTGGATGTGTTAATATATATTATTATGGTAAAAATGCAAAAATGTCTATATTTAGAGATGGTCGTGTATTAATATATTTTAAATATTCTATTGATAATGGTAAAAAATGGGATAAAGTATTAAGTGATAAAAATGATATTGTATTATATGTAAAAGAATCTTTAAATATAGATTTAATATTTAATGAATCCGATATTAATACAAGAATTAATTATACAATAGATAATACAGAATATTCAGCACTAATAAAAAATATAGGAATATTTACTAATATTTTTGAAGCTATTATATTTAAAAAAGAAAAGAAAAAGAACAGTGGTTTCTATGCTTATAAAAGAACTTCAGAATTTACAAATAGTGTTTTTGATATTACATCATATATTAAATCTCGTATAATAGTTGGTATGACAGAAGATGACATTATAAAAGAACTTGTTAATTTAGGATATACAAAATTAGAATCAATACCAATTGTTAAAAACGAAATTAAAATGATTGGAGATATAGGTTTTAATAATTTAGATAAAAATGTTAAAATTATTGATGGTACATATATAGTTGTTAAAAAAGGTGTTGGTGGATTTGAAATAGACATAAAAAATTGTAAAAGTTATTTTGAATTAGAGAACTTAAAATATTGGTTAATAAGAATTATAGAAAAGTCTAGAATAGTATTAAAGAAAAATCCTCCTAAAAAAATAAAAGAACCAATAAAACAAAAAACTATTTCAAAATCATCTTCTTCATCAAAGTCTTCAAATGATGATTTTGAATATTTTGATATTGACAATATAGATACACATAAATCAAAAGGAGGTGTACGTGATGTATTGAAAAACGATAATAATAAAAATTATTTAATTAATCGTCTTAGAAATGCCGATAAAGAACTATATAATGATAAAAATAAATCTCGGAAATGTCAAAAAGAACATCAGCCTGTTGTTTTATCAACATACGAAATGGATATTCTTAAGTCAAAAGGTTATGATAAACTATTTGATAATGTTATAAAACATGGTAGTAGTGAAGATAATCAAAACTTTTATACATGTCCTCGTCTATGGTGTCCTATTAGTAAAATACCATTAGATGAATCAATGTCAAACCCTAAATGTCCTGTTGATAATGAAGAACCAATGTATATGAATAAAGATATGAAAAATATAAATTTACCAAGATATGCATATTTAATAAAAAATATAAATATACCTTGTTGTGGAAAGAAAAACCCAGAACTAGATAAAAAAATAATAAAAAATAAAAAAAATATTGACAAAAATATTGAAGATATTGAAGATATTGAAGATAAAAATTATATTATGAATAAGTTCCCATTACCTTATCAAGGAAGATATGGAGATATACCAAAAGAATTATATAATATATTATATCCAGATAACTTCTTAGAATATACAAAAAATTGTTCTTCTCCTAATAATATAAATAAAAAAGAGTGTGTTTTGAGAAAAGGTTTAATAGATATTAAAAAAATAACAATTAGATATGATAATATAATTCATACAATATCTTTCTTATTAGGAAAAACAAAGAAAGAGTTTATTTCTGATATAGTTAAAGAATTAGATATTATAACTTATATATCACTTGATAACGGAAATGTATGTAAAGACTTTATTGATATAAAACCAATAATTTATGAGAATAATATAGAATTATATTCTGAGTTTATAGAATATAATAAAAAGTTTAGTAAAATAATATTAGATATACCAAATGTATCAGATATAACAGAAAAAGCATTATATAAAAAGTCTCGTTTATTATATATTTATAAATCTTATAAAAAGTTTATAACTTATTTATCAGCAGATAATTATCCATTTGATAAAGGAATACAATATTTATATTCTTTAATAGCTATAATATATAAAAGACTAATTGTAGTATGGGAAATTGAAAAGCAAACAGATAAAGTGCAAATAAATATGATTTGTCCTTATTATACAAGATTTGTAGATATTCAACCAACATTAGATAAAAATGCTAAGATGATTATGATTGTAAAAGAAAATAATTTTTATGAACCTCTTGTTACAAAGGCTATTAATATGAAGTCAGATAAGAAAACCTTTATATTAGAAGACCATCAATTAATTAAAAAGATATTGACAGAATGTAGTGAAAAAAATAATTTTAAAAAATATGACATTGGTATTTTTAATAATCGAGAAAATATTAAAGTATTAAATAAATTGATAAATGATAAAAGTGAATTATTCATATTTGAAACTCTAATAATCAATAGTGACTTTACTATTGATAAAATAATGTTAAAAAATAATATGATTTTAAGATTTAAACCACAATCAATTGTAATATTACAAATGTTGATTAATGAATTTAATATAAAAAATGTGGTTTTTCATGAAGATATTATTGGTAATGAATATTATATTAAAACTCTTAAAGAAGGTTATTTGAAATATAAAGAAAAAATAGAAAAAATAAATCAAATAGGTTTCACATTAGATACAGGAGCTTCAATATTTGATAATGAAGAATTGATGAAAAATAAATTAATTATTAAAGATGATGATATTGATAAAAATAGTAATCAATTCATACCAATAGCTAAACACGATAATTATCATAAATATGTCGAAAAAGACAATGAAGAAATGAAAAAATGGTTAAATATAAGAACAATTGTAAAAAATAAATTATTAAGTAATAATTATACAAATGAATATTATAAAGAATTATCTAAAAGTCCAAGGAAAAATATTATAAAGACTTTGTTAGATGATTTTGAAGTATATAAAAATGATAAAAAGAATATTAAAAAAATACAAATAATTTTAGAGGAAATACCATTAACATCAATAACAGATATTAAGAAATGGTATAATAATTCATTGTTATATGTAAAATATGATTATATTAATGATTTATCAAATAATATTAAAGAAGAAGGTGATGAATTAATATTTACACAATATAATGTATCCAATAAAATACCTAAGAAAATACTAAAATATCACGAAGCATTACCAAATGGATTAAATGAATTGGAAAGTGAAATACATATAGATCAATATAAACCCTTTGATAATCCAACAGATTCAGAAAATATTCTAGAATTACCAAATACTTTAAACGGTAATGAAATAGTATTAAATACAAAATGGACTAAATATAAAAAGAAAATATGGTATAAATTAAGATATATTAAATGTAATTATACAGAAAATACAATAAAATATCTATTTGAATTTATATCTTCTAAATTAAATATTGATATAATATCATATGACGAAATAATTCAAAAGACAAACAAATATTATATTGATATTTTTCAAAATAATAAAGAAGATAGTAAAAAAAATATTAGATTACGATCATTATTTAAAGATCCACATTTTTACAATACATATATAAAAGAAATGAATAAAGTACATAAAACTAAAAAGACATTTAAAACAGTTCGTATTTTTAACGAAACATATTTTGATAATAGCAATTTTAAAGAACGTAATACAATAATTAAGAATATTTTAGAAAAAAAATCATTATCATATCCAAACGATATAATATTATTTAATATATCAAAACTTCTTAATATATCTATAATGATAATACATAATAGAGCTGAATATGGTAAAGGTATTAATGTTGATAAAAGAGCAGGCGATAAAGATTTAAATATTACAACAACAACATATAAAGCAAATAGTGATATATTGAGAAGACCTTTATTAATACTTTTTAGAAAGATTGAAAAAACACATATTTCTTATTATATAGTTAAAAATATAGAATATTCTAAATATTTCTATATGGAATTAGAAGATAGTCCTGAAGAAATTAAAAAAAAACTTTTGGATATTTCAAAATCTTCCAATTATCTATCTTCAGTATCTACATCATCTATATAATTTTATACAAAATTTACTTTTTGTTCTGGTAGTTTATAACATCTACTATTATTTTTTGTTAAATCAAACTTAACTTGTAAATCATTCTCATCACACCCTCCAACATCTTCATCTTCGTCATCTTCTTCTTTAATATCAATAAGTTCTATTTTTTTAGCAACAAAATCTTTTAATAATTCATTCATATGTTCTTCATCTATCAAAATACGACTATCTCCTGTTCCACATGGTGGTTGTTGTCCTAACATAACATTAGCAGATACACCGTTTACCTTATCATATTCTGAAAATATACTTGCATTGATTAACATATCTGTTGTTTCCTCAAAAGATGATTTAGCTAATGGACCAATATCACCTCTATTAATTCCATGACGATCGATTGACATTAATTGTCCTTTATATGTCATAGTGTCAATTAATAGAGACATATGTCTATAATTCATAGATCCTTCACTTGTAACTACAATAAGTTCTTTGTATAATGCATTTCTTGCCGCTTCAATTCCTAAAGTATCATAGATTTCGCGTATATCATTTGAAATAGTTCTTGTAGAATCTATATTAGGATTAGATAGAATATCTATAAGATTTGTACCATCAGTATCAAGAACCCATTCTACAATATTATCAAACTTATTTGTATCATTGTTATATTTAGTATATTTCTTTTTATTCAAAGAAACCTTTTTAATACCTTTGTATCCTTTCAACAATATTTGATATACAATATTATGTTCTATTGCTTTTATTGTTGCAATCTCATCTCTACTCTCTATATCTTTCAATGCTATCTCTGTTAATTTAATACGAAATATACATTCTTCTGAATTATCATCGCTATATACACAATCAACATATTTATCATATGATGCGTTTATCTTGGTGTATATGTCTATCATTTTAAGTCCAAATAAGTTCATTTTTGTTTTATTAAAAACTAATCGTAATACCCAAGGAGAAGAACTACGAGCTTTACATACATTACTTTCTAATTCTTCAAATTCTTTATATATTTTCATAATACCTTGATCTTCAACAATATTAGTTTCATAATATTCACCATTATCCCAAAATATTTCACTATATTCAAGAATATCAGATAATTTAGTTATTTCAATATTGTTCTTAATAAGCATAGCATGATTTTTAGTTATATTAATACGTTCATCTGTTACATCTCCATCTTCATTAATTTCAGGATTAACAATACTTGCTACATCTTGTTTCATATAAATAATTAATGTAGGTGTTTTTGTTTTCTTTGTAGCTGATAGAATTTCTTTAAGACGAGGAACTCCTGATGTCGCCTTAACTGCTGCTGCTGTTCCTGATACGTGGAATGAATCTAAAGTCATTTGTGTACCTAATTCTCCTATTGTTTGTGCTGCTACTATACCTACCATTTCACCTGCAGGTGCTATTGCTTGATTAAAATGTTCGTATATTTGTGATACAATCCAATCAAAAATATCTTTTGTGAAATGATAATGAAATATTAGTTTTTTAGGATTTAAGTGAAGTCTCAATAATATATTGAAATATAACATACCTTGAATAGTATCTTTAATATATAGATCTTTAGTTAATTTATCTATAGTATTTAATACGTGATCGGGTGTCAAATCTGTTTTAATAGCTTTAACACCAATTGCTTCTAATCTTTTAGAAGCAATATTAATAATACGGTCAAATGGTATAGGATAATTAATAACCTTTTTCTTTTCACCATTGAAAATATTTGTAATAAGAAATAGTTTATCAGATATCATTTTATTAAAATGTTCCGAACATTTATTATATGTTTCAGGAGTAATTGAAGAAAATGCTTCAGTTGTCATATGTACCATAGCATTATCACTTAATTTAAAATTATACATTTGATCTATTTCTAATGTATTCATATCTATGGTATTTATAAACTGAACTTCAATTTTGCACCCATCCATTCCATCTTCACCATATAAATATTGAATAATAGAACCATTAGCAGTTCTAACAGTATTATCATAATATATTTTAGAATCTTCCATAGCCTTTACTAATCTTCGTTGAATATAACCAGTTTCAGAAGTTTTAACAGCAGTATCAATAAGTCCTTCACGACCACCCATAGCATGAAAGAATACTTCTTGTGGTGTAAGTCCAGAAATAAAACTATTTTTTACGAAACCTCTTGCTTCAGGACCATCATCATATTTTGTAAAATGAGGAAGAGTTCTATCTGTGAAACCATAAGTAATACGCTTTCCATCGACATTTTGTTGTCCTACACATGCTATCATTTGTGCTACATTAGTTTCTTTACCTTTTGAACCAGATTTTACCATATTAATCATTCTATTTGTTGTTTCATCAATTTGTGATAAACCGATTTTACCAACTTCACTTGTAGTTTCATTGAGAATACCTATGATTTCACGTTCAATATATTCTTCATTATTGAAAATACTATTATTATCAACTGTACCTCTGCGAATTTCATCAAGTTTATCATATGCTTTTGTTTTCATTTCTTTAATTTTATTTTTCAATTTTTCATCTGTTTCAGTGTCTGTCACAAGATCACTAATACCTACACTAAATCCTGCTGTTAATAACCATCTACAAATTAGTCTCTGTGTATTATCTAAAAACTTACGAACTTCAAATGGTCCATAATCATGATAAATAACAGGTATTAAACCTGTAGATATACCATGAAATACTGATTTATCAAGATTTCCTTTTTCAAGTATACTATTATTAATAACAAACTTTTCATCTTTTTTATTCTTTCTATTAATGAAAAGTCCTGGTGGTAATATTTGTGAATAGGCATCTTTACCTGAATACATATAGTTTTCATCAGGTTCAGGTAATTTACCATTAAAATAACTATTAATCATTTGAATATTAGCTAATGTTTTGTCTTGTATTTTTGTAATATCTTTTGTAAGACGAAAAGAACCTAATAATGTATCTTGAACTACTTCAATAATTGGTTTTCCGTCTCTTGGTGCTAAAATCATATATGGTACTGCAGCAATATCCATTAATTCATTCATAGTTTGAACGCTTTGAGGACAATGTAAATTCATTTCATCACCATCAAAATCAGCATTATATGGTGGTGTATCAAGAACATTTAGACGAAATGTTTGATAAGGCATAATAACAACCTTATGACACATCATAGACATTTTATGAAGAGAAGGTTGTCTGTTAAATAGAATATAATCACCATTTGTAAGATGTCTATGTACGATATCTCCATTCTTTAATTCTTTAGCATTTACTTCTAAATCCTGTGAATATTTAAGATTAGTAGTCATATTTTCTTTTTTAATATATTTAGCACCAGGCCAGCTATCAGAACCATTTCTAATTAATTCTCTCATTTTATCAATATTATATTCATTTACAATTTCAGGAAATGTAATATTAATAGCAACTTTAATAGGAACACCTAATTCATCAATACTAATATATGGGTCAGGTGTAATAACTGATCGTGCTGATTGGTCTACACGTTTTCCATTAAGATTACCTCTGATACGTCCTTCTTTCTTTTTCATACGGTCTGATACTGACTTTAGTTTTCTACCGTTTCTTTGTTGTGAAGGTGCAAGACCAGGTATTTGATTATTAATAAATGTAAATACGTGGTATTGTAAAAGCATAGTGATATATTTAATAGTTTCTTCAGAAGATCCTTTATTTATTTTATCTTTGATACTATTATTTGTTTTGATAATATCACTTAACTTATGTGTCAAATCATCTTCTCTACGTTGTCCGTTTTCTTCTATAATACTGGGTCTAACTGCGGGAGGTGGAACAGGAAGAACCGTACATATCATATATTCAGGACGATTCCACTTAGGATTAAAACCCATCATTTCCATTTCTTTATCGGTAATACGTTTAAAGATTTTAAGAATATCATCAGCGGTAAATTCTTGTATTATTTTATCTAATGGAGGTTCTTGTTTTTTATCTCTCCATTCAGCCATAATTTTCATTGCGTTTTCTTTTTGATATTTAGTAGGTTGTACTGCTCCACATCCTACAACACCATCATCACCACATACACGTAATTTTGTAGTAGTATTACATAGTTTATAATATGTATCCCATCTTTTTTGATTACTTTTAATAGATAATATACGAACCATGTCGTTTTTAAAGTCTTTATGTGTTGTTTCTGGTGAAATTAGACATTTCGAACATTTATAACATACACAGTTTAATAATTTCTTAACAATATCAAAGAACATAGCATGAAATACAGGTTTCGCTAAAACAATATGTCCGAAATGTCCTGGACAAAATATATTTTTTTGTTCGCATATACTACATTTGCGATTATGTTCTAATACTCCCATTCTAGAATCAAATAAGCCACCAACAATAGGTTCACTACCAGAATAAGTATCTGTTTTATTAATTTCAACTACAGATCTTTTTATAATTTCATCAGGTCCTAAGACACTAAACTGAATACCTTTAACTTCTTGGATTTCAACCTTTTGATCATTATATGATAATTCGGGATAAATTGACATATCTCTTAATAATAGTAGTTAAAATAACTCGTCTTATGTTTAAACTATTTTATTTTTATCAATTTTTTAAAAAAAAAGAAAATTCATTATTGTTTTTGAAAAATTATCGTAAAGTCTTTATAAAATAATATGAAACATAAAATAAATATTGATAATATTATAGTTATTATTATGTAATAACCATACCAAGTATTACGAAAAGGTACACCTTTATAAGGCATAGATAATAGAGAAATTAAAAAAGATGTTGGTAAAAATATAGCTGCAACAATAGTTAATATTCGTGATGTACCCGAATCAAGATATGATATTCTTTGCATAGTTCCATGTCGTGTTTGTTCCAAGTTTTTACTGATATTGTCAATATTACTTTTAAATATCAGTATACGATTCTTAAAAATAGTATAATCTTTATTTTCTTTTTTATCATAATCAGTATCAATAACTATACGAGATGATACCATTACCATATCTTTTATAACATTATCATAAGAAGAAATATAAAATAATAATTTATCAATATATTCAATCATTTTATAACTATTGAAAAAATCAATAAATGTTACTTCTTTTTTTATATTGTATAATATATCATCTATTTTACGATAATCATTTTCACAATTATCGATAATATCTGTAAAAATATTTAATAATTTACTTTCATTATTTATAAAATTTAATATATTTACATCTTCAGCAATTATATATTTTTTCTTATCCAAAACAAAAAGTAATTTATGTATATTGATATATGGTATTTTTTCTTTTAAAATAGAAGAATAATCCAATCCATTATCATATGTAATATATTTTAACTCTTTACAATTTTTCAGTTCTGTTTCATCACCTAACACTGGTAATAAAATAGAGAAATAAAAAGTATTATCTTTTATAATTATATTCTCTTTTTTATTTAAAATATCCTCTATAATTTTTATATTAACATTATCCAATATATTTGGTATATTGTTATAATTGATAACTTCCATGGTATTTATTACTATTAGTAAATATTTTAATATCTAATTAAAATAAAATTAAAAAAATAATCGCTACTAGCAGGGATTGAACCTGCGACAACTCGGTTAACAGCCGAGTGCTCTAACCAACTGAGCTATAGAAGCATAATGAAGTGGGTGGTATTCCCTCTTATGTATATATAGTGCTTTATTCTTATATAGTTTATTAAGAAATTCTTTTTTCAATATTATTTAATAATTCATGAAAAATATCATTAACGTATTTTTCATATCCTTCTTTATTAGGTAGATTAATATTTATTCTAGTATTTATAGTGATTTCAATGCTTTTATTATCATTTTCTTTAATTTCAATATAACTTTTTATATTTATTAGATCAAGACATTTAACAAATTGTCTATATACTTTTTTAAAGTTTGTAATTATATATTTACTTTTTATTTTTTTATATTTAGTACCATCTTTTTTAATTTTATGTTTTATAGTAATTCTCAAATTTTTTTCATCTTCTATTATATAATCTAACAACGCATCAGGCATTGTTTCAATATATATATATATATCTTCGGTTTTTACCATAGCTCCATTTTTTACAACCCAATCTGTATTTTTCCATTCTTTTATTTCATATATTGAATCACCTAAAGAATCTACCTTAGAATTATATATTTTTTCAAAAACTTCATTTAATGTTAAATTATATACAATTTTACTATTTTTTAATAAAATCATATTTCATATAACATCTAACATATTTTTTATATACAAATCTTTAAGCGGTTTATATGATTTATCATTTATAATTTTTTCAGTTAATAACCATCTTTTTGATAATATATTGTATTTATGATTTTCATTAAATACAATTGTAACGCATATATACATAATAAATACTATAATACTTGTTTTTGTTAAGCTTTTTGTTGTCATTAAAATTATTGAAAATAATATTATAGTTTGAAATATAGGATTGTTTATTAATTTTTGCTGTGCTGGTGTAAGATCTATTTTTAGATATCTTCCGCCGATTTGAACTAATACAATGAAAAGCATAGCTAATGGATCTAATGTACTTAAACTCTCCATGTTTGGTAAAAACGACATAATCTATTTTTTACGAAGAATATATTTATATGAAAGAATTATATGCTTTTATAGTTTCGGACTTATCATTTTTATCTTTATATTCTTTCAATTTATTAATTATTTTTTCATTAGCATCTGCATAATCCTTATTATGCAAGCCTTCTTTTTTATTTTTATCATCTAAATGTTCTTTTTTATCATCTAAATTTTCTTTTTTATCATCTAAATGTTCTTTTTTATCATCTAAATGTTCTTTTTTATCATCTAAATGTTCTTTTTTATCATTTAAAATAGAATTGTCTGTAAAAAATTCTCCTTCAGTGAAAATTATTATATCTAAAATTAATGCTATTAAAGATAATGCTAATAATATACCTATTGTTAAATCCCATTGTATAACATATAAGTTTATTATAAATATAACTATAAAAATCCAAGGACTATCTATTATTTCAAGTATATCATCAGGATATGCTGCTGAAGGTCTCAACCCAAGTATTATCAAATATGCTATTAAAAACCCTGTTATTAAACCTTTTGATATGTTGTTTACATCAATATCAAAATCTTTCATAATAGTTCTTTACAATTATATTATATAAATATTTTATTATTGTTTTTCTTTCCTTTTTGTATAATAGAGGGAATAACTTGATATTATATTAATACAATGAATTATTCAACTTTACAAGAAGCTTATAACATAGATTCTTTTGGTAAAAGTAATAAACAAATAAAAAGAACTCAAAACCAAAATGATTCAACACATATTAAAAGAAGTGATGTAGAAACTATACAACGAAGAGGACCAAATCATACAGAATCAGGATCAAAAACATCGCAACAAGAAAAAATACCTGATTATAATCAATATATGAAAAATATGGGAGGAACTTGTGCACCTATCCAAGCACCAACATATACAATTCCTGTATCTGGTGAATGTAGAAAAGAATTAGACAAGGTTATGAAAGTATATACTGAAGAAAACTTTAATGCTGGTAATAATGCAGATGTTACAAATAGAAGTAATGATAATGTTATGCCTTATTATGATGAGGATCTAGAACAATATTTTAATATAAATAACTTAGTTGATGAAGTTAAATATAATTCTAAATCAATTGCTACAGCATATATGCCTAACTCAAATAAAAATCCATACACTAATGATAATACAGGGGAATATTCCAATAACATCAATTTATCTTCTAATGGAAATAATCTACTAAATACTTCTGAATATAATTTAAGTCCAGAAGAAAAGAAAAAAGCAAGTGATGCATTACTTTATTTAAAAACATTAGAAGCAAAGATAAATAAAGATGAAAAAAATGCTATATTAGAACAAATAAAAGCATCGAATAATACAGGACCAGGTGGATTTAGCAATACAAAAGAAGTTAAAGAAGCTAATGATATTAAAGAAGCTAATGATATTAAAGAGGCTAATGATATTAAAGAGGCTAAAGAGGCTAAAGATGCTAAAGATATTAAAGATGCTAAAGATATTAAAGATATTAAAGAGGCTAAAGATATTAAAGAAGATAAAGATATTAAATCTAATTATATGAATATGTTTATTAACTTTTTCATATTTTTATTATTTGGAATAGTAATTATTGTATTATGCGATTATATTGTTGAAATAGCTATACAAATAGGTATGAAACGAACTGTAAATATATTAGAACCTTATATACGTAATCAAATACCTTTACAAAATAATTTATATAATCAACCTATTTTACAAACAACAATTTAGAATTATTATTAAATAAGTTGAAAAATAGGTATATATAAGATTTATATTATTATAGTAATTAATTATATTTTTAATAATGTCTTTAAATATTTATGATCTAACAAAAAATTCAATCATAGTTGGAGAAGAATCTCTAAAAAATAAAGAAAAAAAAATTGTTAAAGAAAATATTATTATTAAAGAAAAAAGTTGGTGGATACCCTCAAAAAATGGAAAAACCCGTATTATGATATGTGGTACTTATCCAATAGGAACAAGTAATGGTTATTCAAAGGTAGTATATTATATATCAAAATATCTTGGAAGTTACGAAGATATTGATTTGACAATATATGGTTTTCAAAATGTATCAAATACAAATGGTAAACATTTACGAAATGAAATACCTTCACGTGTTAAAATATATGATGCGATGGCTAATGAAAGTCCAAAAAGAAATGGTTTTGGGGAATTGGAAATAGGAAATTACATTAAAGAAAATCCACAGGATATTATTATTATTTTCAACGACAATATGATAACTACAGCATTGACAAGTACTATAATTACAGAATGTGGAGATGAAAGAAAAAATTATAAACTTATATCATATATGGATCAAGTATATCCTTATCAAAAAAAGTCTTATTTAGAATTACTTAATACATATTTTGACGGAATTATAGCATTTACTCCTTATTGGAAGGATATAGCAAGAAAATTAGGGATTAATGATAATATACCAATCTATACATTTCCTCATGGTTTTGATTCTAAATTATATTATCCAATTCCTAAAAATGTTGCAAGAACTTATTTTAATTATAATGATGAAGACTTTATTGTTTTGAATTTGAATAGAAATCAACCGAGAAAATGTTGGGATCATACTATAATAGCATGGGTTGAATTTGTTGAAATGCATTATAATGTTAATGTTAGGAATAATAATAAAGATTATATTGTAAATGAAAATACATCTAGACCTATTAAACTAATAATAGGAACTCAAACGGATGCTTTTTGGAATCTAATAGATGTTCTTGAGAATGAAGTGAAGTTTAGAGATATACCTTTAGAATATGTAAAAAACACAATTATTGAGGTTCAAATGCCTCAACAACTATCTGATAAAGAAATTAATATTCTTTATAATTGTTGTGATATTGGTTGTAATAATTGTAATGGAGGAGGGTATGAGTTAACAGTTTTTGAATGTCTTGGTTTAGGAAAACCTCAGGTATCTTCATTTGTAGGAGGGATACGTGAATATCTTGATGAAAATAATTCAATACCTGTTAAGTCCACAATATATCAATATTTGGATAATAAATCTAATGGAATTGGTGGAAAAGCTGAAATAACAGATCCTCATGATTTTGCATTAGGATTTTGGAAATATCTAAGTAATCCTCAATTAGCACATATACATGGTAAAAACGGAAGAGAGAATATTCTAAAAAATTATAGATGGGATACACTTGTTAAATATTTTTATAACGAGGTTTTAAGTGATATTATAAAAAATTGATATAAAAGTTTATAGACTATTATCACATAAAAATGTCAGCTCTATTTATTGATACAGAAACTAATGGATTACCAAATCTTAAAAATATGTCTTGGGGTGAATATCCTCATTATAAAAAGTCTAAATCTTATGATACAGCTCGTATAATTCAAATATCATTTATTGTTACTGATGTTGATTTTAATATGAAAGAAATACAAGATTATACTATTAAGAGAGAAGGGTTTTCTATTGAAAATCATAGTTTTCATGGTATAACAAATGAAATTTCAGATGATGGTGTAGAATTTACAGAAGCAATTGATAACTTCTTTGAATGTCTTAAAAAAACAACACATATTATAACACATAATATTGCTTTTGATATTAATGTCATATTATCTGAACTTTTCAGAAGAAAAAGATTTGATATTATAAAAGAAATTAAAAAAAAAGAGTTATTATGTACTATGAGACATTGTAAAAATATAGTAAAAATAATTAATAAATATGGTAAAAATAAGAATCCTTCGTTAAATGAACTTTATGTATATTGTTTCAAAGAAAATATTGAAAAAGCTCATGATGCTAAATATGATGTATTGAATTTACATAAAGTGATTAAAAAAATGTATGATGATGATATTCTTGAATATAAACTTGTAACTAAAAAGTAATTATTTACAATTTTGAGATTTATCAATTCTTCATATGGCTATTTGTATTTAAATATCAATTCTTTATAAATAGTAAAAACATCTTCATTAATAAGTTTTATATAAATGATGTATATGCTTATAAATATAATTGTAAATATAATATCTATCATATTTATTTTTTTTCTATATATTAGTATAATAAATGGAACTTTTATCATTAAATTTAATATTATAATATAAATAAGAATATCATTTTCATAATTTAATAATACATATAGAAGCATTATGACAGATGATAATGAAATATATAGTAAAATTATAGGATTATATGGAAATATTTTTTGAAGATAACATATAGAATATAATATTATCCAAAATGATAGTAATTTATCTAATCTTGTAATATCAGCCTTCATTTTTTTTAGTATATCTATTTACATATTCTATATATAATTTAGTATTTCTATTTTTAATTTAATTTTTTTATTCTTGAATAAAAAAATGTTCTAAAAAATCTAAAAATTGATACTGAGATTTAAAAATATTTATATCCACAAAACTACGAAAGTTAGTGTATCCACACAGATATAAAGAGATATAATCTGTGTATCTGAGAAAAGAAGAATATAAATAAGAAGCATCATATTCCAAAATGTCTGATAAGCAAACTATCAATATTATGGCGAAGGACTTTTTGATGACGAATGTTTTTGAAGACTGCTATATGTTTGAATATTTCGAGCAAAAAACAAAAAAAATAAAGAATGAAGAAGAAGAAGAAACATGGTTTTATAATCATATTGTAAATGTTAGATGCAAAGACATTATTAAATTTGATGATAGATTAGAAGATATTGAACTTATTATTGAAGATATTAAGAATAATGGAAATAAATATACATTATTCTTCGCTAATCACGGAATAAGAAATTATGAAAAAGAAGAAACGAAAGAAGTATATCGTATATTGTACGCTGTAGATACAGAAGAACATGCTCCATCCTATATTCCCAATGCAGACGGTATAGAATGTCAAGCACTCGTACAATATACAGAGATCATCCCTATCTCTTTCTACAAAATAGAACTATAGGATTTTATCATAAAAGTTTGATTTTATTCGTATTCAGTCTATAACATTTATTTTCTTAATATATTATGTGTGTGTTTATTTTTATATTTAAAGAAAAACGAGTACATAATCTTTTTATTTTATTAATATTCTTAAAACTTATAAAACCTTTCTTAAAAATAAATTATGTACTCAAAATATATTCTCTTATAACTTATTAAAAAACGAATAGTAATCACTTTGTATATTATGCTACTTAAGGAAAACGAGTACATAATCTTTTTAATCTCATTAAAATCTTAAAATCTCTAAAACTTTTCTTAAAAAATAAATTATGTACTCAAAATATAATCTTAATTAAATAAAGTATTGTTATTTCGCCCACTTAGTATATACAATATGATTCTATTTATATATTATGCTACTTAAGGAAAAACGAGTACATAATCTTTTTATTTTTTTAATATTCTTAAAACTTTTAAAAACTTTATAAAAAATAAATTATGTACTCAAATTTATTCTCTTATAAAATAAAGTATTCTCATTTCGCCCACTTAGTATATACAATATGATATCATAGTATATTCTGCTACTTAAGGAAAACGAGTACATAATCTTTTTATTTTATTGAAATTATTAAAATCTCTAAAACTTTTCTAAAAAATAAATTATGTACTCAAATGTATTCTCTTATAATCTTATCAAAAATAAATTGTTATAACATTGTATATTCTGCTACTTAAGGAAAACGAGTACATAATCTTTTTATTTTCTTAATATTATTAAAATCTCTAAAACTTTTCTAAAAAATAAATTATGTACTCATTTTATATTCTCTTATAACTTATCAAAAATAATTTGTTATCGCTTTGTATATTCTGCTACTTAAGGAAAACGAGTACATAATCTTTTTATTTTCCTAAATTTATTAAAACTTCTAAATTTTTTCTATAAATTAAATTATGTACTCAAATGTATTCTCTTATAATCTTATCAAAAATAAATTGTTATAACATTGTATATTCTGCTACTTAAGGAAAACGAGTACATAATCTTTTTATTCTCATTAAATTCTTAAAATCTCTGAAACTTTTCTTAAAAATAAATTATGTACTCATTTTATATTCTATTATAACTTTATAAAAAACGAATAGTAATCGCTTTGTATATTATGCTACTTAAGGAAAACGAGTACATAATCTTTTTATT
>Ga0209491_10004143_pt1 | contig 22736 bp, 16 predicted proteins | sample BON02_FD_187213 | JGI IMG/M metagenome (GOLD analysis project Ga0209491, IMG submission 187213) | Freshwater microbial communities from Lake Bonney liftoff mats and glacier meltwater in Antarctica - BON-02 (SPAdes) (version 2) | ecosystem: Environmental > Aquatic > Freshwater > Ice > Glacier... | reverse complement strand
ACCCCGCGCGCTCAAACGACGGCCCAAAAACTATCAACTTCTCACAAGCCATCGCCACGTCTTCAAAGAGGTCCAACACCGCTCAAGTGCCTACCGGAAGAAATCCTCTAAATCCGCTTAAGTCCGTGCCATTCTCGTCTGACACCTTAATTTTTTGTCCTTCCTGTCCTCCCTGTCCTCCCTAGTTTGGCATGCCTACCCCTGAAGGCGCATTTGGCTCATACCATTCTAGATGTGTTTTCCCTTTTCTACGGTCTTCAGGACTAATGTAATCATTGAATTTCTGATTACTAATGAGTATATTTTGAGGTGGCGGGCTGTTGATTTCCCGATTGCCATTCGGCATGTTGCTGTATGGTTGCATCCCGTTTGATGCACAGCCCACAAGCGAAAAAATTGAGCCTAAGATAGTTGCATGAAGAATATTTTTCATTCGTTTTGATTTCATCTTTTAAGAGTGTTTGGAAGTGGGTGATTAGCGAACGTGGAACACTGCTTGTTGAGCTTTGCGTTCATTGAGCGAAGCTCTGGTTTGGTAAAACATTCTCGTTCTAGGGTGGCGCCCCCGGAGGCTCTCCTGGGAGGATTGCTCCCAGCTGGGCGATCGTATCTGAACGCCTGGTTGATAATCGGGAGTCTGTTGGCACCAGTCGGATTTTCTCTCCCTGATTTGCTGACCCAGTATATTTGGTAGTCTTGATACTTTGTCCAAAGGTTGGTTCTCCGGGTTGTTCCCGGTGCCACAGCCCACCATCCTTCCACGACAGTTTTTCCAGTCTTGTCATCAAGGTACTGAACTGCGACCTTGATTGGCTCTGGGAGGTGATTGGAAACGGAGATTTGGTATCTGGAATCAACCGATGTCGAAACATTCGGAGAGTAGGGAGAAAACTTCACGGTATTTCCATCATGCCACAACATATAATGATATGGACTCCTGGTGACTTCAACAGTTTGCCTACGAACTGTGACTCTGTTGTCACCAGCATAGCGATCGAACTCGATTATCGGTTTATTGTAAACCTTAGCCTTTTGGTTCGGATTTGTTCTCAGAACCCCTACTTTACTTTTAAATGTATCCGTCCCGCCTGACTGTAAGGTCATAACCTTTCCATAGAGCCTGTATTGGGAAGATGAGCCTGTCATGTTCGTTAATTTCCATGTGTATTCTTTGGGAACTCTCGCGATAAAACGATCGATCTCTATTGTCATGTCAGGATTTGGCATTGGAAAATTAGTGCTATGTTGGGCAAAAGCAGGAGAGCAGAGGATTGTAAAAACCAGAGTTTTGATCAATATGGGATTTGGTGTTTTCATTTTACTGCTAGGAATTTGCTTTTTGCGTGGGGCGCTTGAGGGCGCCGTTGAGGAGATCGGAGAGGGGGAGAAAGCAGGGCGATTGGCTGGAAGCCCGCAATCGTTGAAAAATCGTTTTTTGAAGGTATTTTCTGTTAGATCGTTTTCCTTTAATATCAAGGGTTCTGAACCACCAGCCAAACGCCCTAGGGGAGAAAGGGGGTTGCGGGGGTAGAATGAGCGGAGAGTGACGGGTGAGCAGTGGTCTGGCAAGAGCAAAATCGCAAAAAGTGGAAAATATTTGAGGAGGAGGCACTTTGGGGCGCAAAAAGAGCTTCCTCACGGCCGGGTCGTTGTCTTATTGGATGCTCGTGAACTGCTAGGAATTTGCTTTTGGCGGGAGGGCCTTGAAGCCGCCCTTGGACCGGAGCGGAGGGGGGTGAAAGGGGGTTGTTCGAGCCTGGGCCTTGGAAAACGTGTCTGCGACTGGGTTTAGGAGTCTGTCGAGGTAATTCGTCATCGTTGCTTCGAGTCTTATTCTATGGTGGGAGCGCACCAAAATCGAGCGATCAATTGCTCACGCACAACAAGGCTGGGTCAAGCTGCCAGATCATTCTTCATAGAATGCGCGCTGCGGTCGGGCTGCCCTGTCTGGGGAAGCCTCCGACAATGGGCAAAGGGCGTGTGGAAGGCTTGTGGCGACCGGTTTTTCAATCGTAACCTGTTGGCAATAAGCAAACCGATGAGGGTTCGCCCCATCACATCCACTTAATCCATTGGTAATGAATAAGTTACAACTCACGATGCAGGGGATGGTTTCCCCTGTTCTCCACGGTAAGCGCCCCGGTTTTCCCGGAAAATACGGGGCTTTCCAGGCTGAAAATTTCTGTCCGGTATGCTAGATCCCATCGTCCCCGGCAGTTTGCAGCGCCTGTGAGGCGATTTCGCCAGATTTCGCGATAATTCGCCAGATTTCGCCAATTTGGCCGAAACGAATCTCAACAGATTCTTCTTATCCCTATAGAATCGGCTCCGATGCTCAAAGACCAACCATCCAACCACCTCTGCGAACGATGCGGCGAGGCCATCGCCACCGCATCGCAGACCGGTCTGTGCCCAGGCTGCATGTTTGGCGGTGCTCTGGGCCTCGAGCCTTCCGAGAATTTTGAAACCAACGGCACCCTTGATCCGAACGAACCTTCATACCCAGATTCGGCCATTGGATCTGGAATGGCTCCTGACCCGCTCGAAGGAACCCGCATCGGGCGCTACAAGATCCTGCAGCGCATTGGTGAAGGCGGGTTTGGGCTCGTCTACATGGCCGAGCAGGTCGAGTCAGTCCGTCGCAAGGTGGCGCTGAAGGTCATCAAGGCGGGCATGGATACCAAGCAGGTCATCGCCCGCTTCGAAGCCGAGCGGCAGGCCTTGGCCATGATGGATCACCCAAGCATCGCGCGCTTCCTGGATGTCGGCGAGACCGCCGAAGGTCGGCCCTACTTCGTCATGGAGTTGGTCAAAGGCATGCCCATCACCCAATACTGCCACGAGAAGAAGCTTCCTACCGAGGCGCGAATTGCGCTGTTCATCCAGGTCTGCCGGGCGATCCAGCACGCCCATGTGAAAGGGATCATTCACCGCGACCTCAAGCCATCGAACATTCTCATCACCCTGCAAGACGGACAGGCCATTCCCAAGGTGATCGATTTCGGGATCGCCAAGGCCATGGATCAGCAGCTGACGGATAAGACTCTGTTCACCCGCTTCGAACACATGATCGGCACCCCGGCCTACATGAGTCCGGAACAAGTGGCCTTGAGCGCGGTGGATGTGGACACGCGCAGCGACGTCTACGCCCTGGGCGTGCTCCTCTATGAACTGCTCACCGGCACACCGCCGTTCGATGCCGAGACCTTGCGGAATGCCGCCCACGATGAAATGCGGCGCATGATCCGCGAAGACGAACCACCGAAACCGAGCACGCGCCTGACACAGCTGAAAAGCGCCGCCGATCTCCCGGACGACAACCGCGCCCAGCCCCCTTCGGACATCGCTCGCGATCTCGATTGGATCGTCATGAAGGCCTTGGATAAAGACCGAGACCGACGCTATGACACGGCCAAGGATCTGGCGCGGGACATCGAGCGTTTCGTGAAGAATGAACCCGTGGAAGCGGGCGCACCAGGGATTCGCTACCGTGCCACGAAATACATCCGGCGTCACCGTATCGCGGTCATCGCCGGCAGCATGGTTATGGCGGCCATTGCCATCGGTGTGACCGTAGCGCTTTTCGCACTCGTCGAGGCACGCGAAGAACGCGAACTGGCGCTCCACGCAAAGCAGGCCGCGGAGGACGCTCAGGCTGAGACCAAACGAGAGGCCGCCATCTCCGAAGCCGTGAGCGCTTTCCTAAGCCAGGACTTGCTCGCCCAGGCCAATCCCTACAACGCCCCTGGCAACGAAGATGTCAGCCTGGCGGAAGTTCTCGATCGGGCGGCGGCCAAAGTGGATGAACGCTTCGCCGATCAGCCCGAAGTGCGCGCCTCGCTGCACCACACGCTGGCAGAGACCTATCATGGACTGGGAAAAAAGGAAGTCGCCCTGAAACATGCGCGGGAGGCCGCGGCCATCTTTGAATCCGTCCACGGATTTCACCATGCCAGGACCCTGGCGAGCCACAGCCTCGTGGCGTCCCTTATCGATGAAAGCGACTTGCAGGCCTCGCTCGAGCTTCATGAAAAAGTGCTCGACGGACGACGCCAGGTGCTGGGAGCCGAAGCCCCCGCCACCCTGCACACCATGAGCAGGATCGCGTCACTTTATGGCGGAATGGGTGACAATGAGAAATCGGTGGCGGAGTTGCGCGAAGTGCTAGCCATCCAGCAACGGGTGCTTGGAGTGGAACATGACGACGCAGTGAACACACAAATGAACCTCGTTTTTCGACTGTTCGAAACCAGGATCCCTATCAACCAGGAAGAGGCGATCAGTCTGGCTCGAGATCTCCTCGCCCACCTTGACGAGTGCTGCGGTGAAGACCACCCGAAGAGGCTTTATGTCCTCCACGCTCTGGCTAACGTGCTCACCCTAGGCGGAAATGCTGCCGAGGCCGAACCGTTGCTCCGCGAAGGGCTCGAGAAGCAGCGCGAGATCTTTGGCGATGACCATCCGTCGACCATGGAAACGAGGGGCGTCTTGGGCCAGGCGCTAGCCGATCTCGGGCGTTTGGACGAGGCCATCCCGCTGCTGGAAGAATGCCTTGAGTGGGCGTCCGAGCACCTTGGAGAGGGTCATCATACCACGCTGGTCAGAATGAACGATCTTGCGGGTATCTACATCAAGACCGAGAACTATCAGAAGGCGATCGATTGGCTCACCAAAGTGCTGGAGGCAGGCTCGAACTATTTCGGTCCCGATCACCCCAACATGCTTGCGGTCATGACGTCGTTGGCGACGGCTTATTCGGCTACCGGCGAGCACGATGCCGCCATGAAAACCATCGAATCCTTACTCGAAAAGTCCCGTGCGACCTTCGGCCCCGAGCATCCTCAAACGCTCAATTTCGCGGCGCAATCGGCCTTTCGCCTTAACGATGCGGGGCGCCACCAGGAAGCCGAGGATCGCATGCGTATGGTGTGTGAAACGGCGGCGAAAGTGATTGGAGCGGATCACCTCGATACGGCGGGCTACCTGAGCGAGTTGGGAGATCTATTGCTCGAGGAGCCGACGTTTAAACAACGTTTTGGAGAATTGACGACTTTGTATGGAAAGGCCTTTGAGATTCGACGCACTCACTTGGGCGAAGACCATCCGTTAACCAAGGAATCTCGTGACAAGTGGCTACTTTGCAGAAAGGGCGCAGGGGAAACCATCACCGCGGAAGAGCAAGCGCTCATCGGCGAACGCTATCTTCAGATGCGCCAAGAACGGCAAGACAAGGCGAATGATTAACCACTCATCTCAGCAACCATGACATCGACCGTGAACCAAATGAAACTTACTCAGCGATTCTTACGACATTCATTAAACCCTACCTTGATTGGTTTGTTAGTTCATCTTTCGTTTGCGTCTTTAGCGCAGGCACAGGATGGCATTGAGCCCAATCTACTCTACAAAGTGCATGGCGACCCGGAAGGCGGGGATTTTGGAGCGGCCATCGCGGGTCTCGGAGATATGGATCGGGATGGGATCGGGGATTTCGCGGTCACCGCCTATTGGACGATTCATACCGAGACGGCAGGGCGTCAGGTGAGCGATCGTCGAACCTACGTTCGAGTCTTTAGCGGTCGAGATGGTCTCGAACTCTACACGATCCGGAGCGAGCCCTTTGCGGGATTGCAAGATCGGGGAGGCGTGCATGGATCCCGTTACGCTCTGGGAGATCTGGATGGTGATCAGGTCCCTGAATTCTTCTTCAGAATGAAGGATGGGGCCACAGCAGCGATCATCAGCGGAAAGACGGGAGAGGTCTTTCGGTCCCATGAACTTGAGGGCGCAATTGGATTCAGCGTGAACATGGGTGACCTCGATCAGGACGGGTTCAAGGACTATATGATTTATGATCAAGCAGAGCGACCGTCTGGTTTTTTTGACCGGGATGAAACTTTCCGCATTCATTCCGGAAGAACGGGTGAGATTCTCGTGAGAATGAAATGGGGGAAGGACGAGGATGATCCTCTCGTGGGTGCAGGTTCATGCGGCGTGAGCGATCTCAACGGTGACGGCGTTTCCGAGATTGCATGGCATTCATACAGACGTGGAAGCCGGGTGAGCGAGATATGGATCATATCGGGAGCGCTTCGTGGAGAACATTTGTAGAACGACAATTAAAACTGAACCCCAACGACAGCTGTGGAACACACTCGCCGGTCGTCAATCTTTCCCAACACAACCGCAGGGAGGGTCCTTATCGGCTGTGTTGGGAAAGAATGATGACCTCTCGATTTGGCCGTGGAACAATTCATTTTCTAATTGTCGTCGAACTCAATTATAGTTGTCGTCAGACAAACATTTCCTCGAGGATCTCTCCGACGCGGACGTACCCCTGCGATACGAACAACCTCACCCGGGATGGGGTGGTGGGAGTGGTGGACACAGGGATGGACTTTACAACATCGGTGATATTGATGGCGATGGCTTTAGCGAAATCGCTGGAAGACAGTTCAGCCAGGAACTCTGGGGGCTCGTGGTTTTTTCAACCGGTACAGGTGAGCAACTCTGGCGGCAGTCGACATTCGATGAACAGCGTGCCGTTGCTACTTATTTTTGTGATTCGATTGGAGACATCGACGGGGATGGAGTGAGGGATATTGTGTCGGAATCGTACCGCTACACTGATGTAGGAGTCGATCCCAACGAATCACGGATCATCGTTTTTTCAGGAAATGATGGAGAGATCCTCTCCAGGAAGTTGATGGCGTCGTCGCCTCGCCTATTTGGCATTTACCGTGGGGATGCTTCGACCGTGGATGATCTGAATGGTGATGGGATCCTGGAAATTGCGTTGGTTGATGATCACGCGGGACCTGGCCGCGTGGGTCTCTATTCCTATGGACCCGGCCCGACAAACTATCTCGGTGAGGATTACGTGCCCAGACTGGGCTTTGTGCAGGACGACGACCAGCGCTTCGTCGTCTGGCCCGCAGTCGTCGATTCACCCATCGTGGAGACGTCTACGGATCTGCAGGAATGGGAAGCGCTTTTCGATGAAGCGCCACCCCACAACCGTTTTCCCCTGCCAGAAGAGTTCGAGTCGGGCACCCGCTACTTCCGCCTCCGCTATCAACGCCCCGAGCAGTGATCGGGCGCGGTGAACGGGGGGCTGATAATCCCGAAGAAATTCTCGCACAGAGGCACGGAGGCACGGAGGCACAGAGAAAAAAGCTTACCTGAATCGCGTCAGTTCGCCAGCCGATGGATATCATCCTTAAGAAGCTCCGCACCAAAATTGATGAGCAGGCCAAGAGGCAGCGTTGCTAGTTTGATATAGGTGATGGTTTGCTTGCGATGCAGCGGCGAGGTCCTCTTGTCGACTTCAATTCCACCAGCACAAGTTCATTCACGATGAGATCAGCACGGAAGCTGTTGTCAATGACGTGCCCGTCCCATGAAACAGGAATTGGCACTTCCGTGTCCACTTGCAAACCCACTTTTCTCAATTCATAAGACAAGATTCGATGATACACGGATTCCAACAAACCCGGGCCTAGAGCTCGATGGATGTGGAGCGCTCGGTCGATAATGTGACCAGATATATCGTTCATTTCCATGCCCGTAATCCTCTGTGCCTCCGTGCCTCCCTGCGAGCTATTAGACAAGAGGTGAACTGTTTTCGCCATTTTCTGGTCAAACGGCGAAACGTTTCCCGATATTTTCTTCTTAGAGGGATGAACAGAGACGTTTCTCGACCCTGGCGCTCATTGGCCAGGCACCGATCGTCTCGTAACCGAACCATCGACCAAAGAACCATGAAAACGATATCCACTGAAGCCTTCTTCGCCCTGTCCCGCCGCAAAGCCATCGTCCTGACCGGCGCTGCACTGTTTTCTCTCACCGCCAGCCCTGCCCTCGGCAAAAAGGGCGGGAATGGCGGAGGCCCGCCACCGAACCCGGCACCCGTCGAATACCAACTGACCTGGATTCCTGGGATCAACGACGGGCACATGCGTATCTATGACTGCAACACGGCTGGAATCGCGGTGGGCAGCTACGACGACGAGACGGGAACAACTAAACCGTTCTGTACCACTGCTGACGGCGTGATCACCCCACTCGACAACTGGTGGGTCCTTCCTCCGGGCTACGAAGGCTGGCGCGTGATGGGACATGAGATGCAAATCAACGAGGCCAATACGGTATGTGGGGTCATCACCAACGATCAAACCTCGGAGTACAAACTCTTTCTGGCCAACCTCTCCGATACCGATTCGCTTGAGCCTGTCGGGTCCATTCTTAGTAGCAAACCGTGGTGGGTCTACATGAATGAGCATGGGGACGTCGCCTTTAGGACCCACGCCGCTAGGACCATCACCACTGAAACCTTTACATGGGACACCACGCTGTACCTCTACGTGCGATCTCTCGACAAGATGTTCGGCTGGGAGCAGACCGTTGGCGACTTCACGCCAACCGGTATCAATGACAACCTCCAGGTCTCCTTGGTCTATAGCGATTATGACGAACAATTTGGCAACCCAAGGACAGCGACAGGTCCCAGCTTCCATGGATCTGGTCTCCTCACCTTCATTACCTATGATGTAGAGAAAGATGAAGCCGTGATCGTGATAGAAGATCTTGGCACCGCCGGGACCATCGAGGAGCCGATGACGGTGCCCTGGGGGGGGATCAACAACGCGGGAACGGTGTTCGGTTACTTTGAAACCGAAGCTCCGAGGATCAGAATCCGTAGCGGTAGAATGGTCAGCCGTTCGGCAAACACCACCGCTGGCTTCATCGTTGCGGATGCCGAAACATGGACCGAACTGGATGCGAGCTTGCCCATCGGAGGTTCAATATACAAGACGTCTCAATGGGGGGCCGGCTACGTTGCCGCCGCCTGCGCCCTGCGTGTCAATGAATTCGGACAAGTCGTGGGCGGCTACCAGGTGGTTGGCAGATACGTTAGCGAGGATCTTTGGCTGCTCGACCCCGAGGATGGCCTCTTCGATGTGAATGATCTGGTGGTGGGCAATGACGCCGATGTCGAGGCTTTCCGGGCCGCCTACCGATTTGGGTTCGTGCACATTACTGGGATCGACACGGTTACTGGGTACGGAATCATCTCGGGTATCGCCTCCTCTAGCGCAGGCTTTATCCTTACCCCCCGGCTCATTCAGCAACCGTAGCTCGGGTGGGGAGAAGAAATCTCTTCGCAACCACTGCAACGGACTGCCCGCCCGGGCAGTCCGTTGGCAGTCCGTCTTGGCCTGATCCTTCTGTTACGCCGATCAAATGACCCTGACGTCCCTTACACCACAAGCCCATCATCCAAGTGATTGCGTGGCCATCTACTCGGGGAAAGCACAGGTCGAAATCGGTCGCCTGCGCACCAGCGAACCGGTCTTGGGAAAAAATGAAACTTCATTAGAATGACGGAATAGGGGGTCATTTTTTTGACGCCCTGACCTGCCGAATCATGAGTGAACGAACCGCAGACCACCAATCCTTTCCTCCCACCCAGTGGAGTGTCGTGCTCTCGGCGCGTGCCGACGACAGCGAGGAGCGTTCGCGAGCCTTGCAGCAAATCTGTCAGACCTACTGGCACCCGATCTACGCCTACGCCCGCAAGCGCGGTTTTTCGCCTCCTGATTCCGAGGATGTCACCCAGGAGTTTTTCGCTGATCTTCTCCGGAAAAAGGAGTTTGAGAGCCTGCGGGAACGGAAGGGAAAGCTCCGGACTTTTCTCCTGGTTGCGGCGAGAAACTTCATGGCCAACGAGTGGCAGAAGAGGAAAGCCCAGAAGCGTGGCGGCGGCGTGACTGTCCTGTCTATCGATGTGAAGGACGCTGAGGATCACACCTGTCTGGAGCCGGCCGACAACCTTTCGCCCGAAACGGTTTTCGAGCGTCACTGGGCGTCTTCGATCTTGAATGCGGTGATGCAGCGCTTGCAACAGTTATACGAACTCGATGGCAAGGCCGAGGTTTTCGAAGCGTTGAAAGACCACCTCGGCCTGGGACGCGGGGAGCGGAGCTATCGGGAGATCGGCGACGGGCTGGGGATATCCGAGACCGCGGCCCGGCTCACGGTGCACCGCATGCGCAAGCGCTACCGCCAGTTCCTGCTTGAGCAGATCGCCAGCACGCTCGATCCCGAAGAGAGCGCCGAGGAGGAACTTCGCTACCTTTTCGGGGTGTTTCAGAGCTGAATTAAAACAGCCTGTCCTATGAATTTCATTTCCTCTGTCCAAGCAATTTTCCAGCACACCCACAAGTTCAAAACCCAAACCAAACCAACCAAACCAACCGACATGCACTTCATCCGTAGCAGCTATCTCAAAATCCTCAAGAGCGCCCGCAAGCTCCGCAGCCCAAAAGCAAATTCTAGCAACCCAGGAACCATGACCATAATGAAGCCCTTCCACCCACTCTACTGCAGCACCCTCTTTGCGATCTCAGCGGTGTTCCTCGCGGTTGGCGACGTGACCGCCGATACCATCGTCCAGGAAGCCTATCTCAAGGCTTCCAATGCTGATGAAGAAGATTGGTTCGGCGGATCGGTGGCACTGGACGGGGACACGCTGGTCGTTGGAGCGATCCGCGATGACAGCAGCGCAAGGGGCGTCAATGGCAATCAAAGCGACAACTCCTTTACTGCTAGGAATTTGCTTTTGGCGGGAGGGCCTTGAAGCCGCCCTTGGACCGGAGCGGAGGGGGGTGAAAGGGGGTTGGCTTCCAGGGAGAGGGCGAGGCCCATCTCGGACTGCTAGGAATTTGCTTTTGGCGGGAGGGCCTTGAAGCCGCCCTTGGACCGGAGCGGAGGGGGGTGAAAGGGGGTTGATAATTCCGGTCACCATCCCCGACGATTTGGTGATCCGTATTCCTTCTGATGATTTACCTGGCCGATGGTTTTCACATGTAATCGTAGCTCAAACGCAGCTTTTTGGCGACCGCTGGATCGCTGATGGTCAGTCAGCTGTTTTGGAGGTGCCGTGCGCCGTGACAAACGAAGAACACAATTATCTGCTCAACCCTTCTCATCCCGACTTCAAGTTGATCACTATCGAAGACGCTATGCCCTTTCGCATTGATCCCAGGCTCGAATAGGACAAAGATAAATCAGCAAGACGCGGGACACCCTCTGGAAAGAGGAAAGGGGAGTCGTCTGGTCTGCGGGTAGAGCGACCCTATCCCGGAAGCAGTCCATCACACAAGCGAAATTCGGGCACGCCACACGGGCGTGGGGCACCTACTTCTTCTTCATGGGCATTCCATTATTTAAATATGGATTTCAGAACCGCTCGCACTGGAAGCCTATAGTCGTGGCACCTGCGAAACCGCTGGCTACAATCTAGCAATTGTGTGGGAATAACAACGGCGACAGGAACCACCAGATTTTTGACCCACGGCGTCCCGTTCGATAACAACGAGGCCGAGCGCGATCTCCGGATGATAAAAACGCGATTAAACCTTTCCAATCCATAGGAGAAGCGGCTAAGCTGGGAGATTACAATGACACCCCGACTCCAGACCCCCCCCCGGTTTACTCTCCCCCTCTGCTTCGCCCTGCTCATTTTGGCCTCGCCCAGTCCGGCGGCTGCCGAATTTGCGATAACGGAAATCATGGCGGCCGCCGACGTCCTTTTTCCCGACGAGGACGGCGCGCCCTCCGATTGGATCGAGGTCACCAACGGCGGCGGCTCGGCGCTCTCGTTGGGCGGTTACTCTTTAACTAGCAACCCGGCCGATCTACGGCGTTGGGTCTTTCCCGATATCGACGTGGGCGCCGGAGCATCGGTCGTGGTCTTCGCTTCGGGAAAAGACCGAAGCGCTCCCGGTGGACAACTGCATACGAACTTCACCCTCGACCGCGGCGGGAATTTCCTCGCCCTCGTGAATCCCGACGGGACGAGCATCGCCTCGGATTTTGGTGCGGGATACCCGGAACAGTTCGCGCTGATCTCCTACGGCTCCGGGACCGCCGCCGCTATCACCCGCGAGCGTTTTGTAGCCTTTGGCTCGACGGGGAAATTCTTTATCGCCGAGGACGACACCTTGGGTGACAGCTGGAAGGGGTCGCCGACGACCTTCGACGACTCTGGCTGGACCGCGGCGCCCGCACCCCTCGGTTTCGATTCGAGCACCGGGAGCGGCCTCGGCCCGCACGTTGCCACCTGGATCAAAAGCGACATGCGGTCAATCAACGCCAGCGGCTATTTCCGTTTCCAGTTCGACTTCGACGCGGCCAGCAACGAGGTCGTCGCGATGCAGCTGAGCGTCACCATCGACGCGGGGTTCGTGGCCTACCTCAACGGCACCGAGATCGGCAGTTTCCGCAAACCCGACCCGTTCGCCTGGAACTCGGCGGCAAGCTCGTCACCAAACCGTCTCGACAGCGTGGTCGTGTCGACACCGATCGTGGTCGACGTGACATCCTTTCACCCTGATTTGCTCGATGGCGAAAACGTGTTGGCGATCCAAGGGATGGCCAGCAGCATCGGCTCCTCTGATTTCATCATCGACGCGGAGCTGACAGCCGACGTCCGCGACACCTCTGGCGGCCAGACTCTAGGCTACTTCGAGACCCCGACCCCCGGCGAGCCAAACGGCACGCTTAAGAGGCCGCCCCCGGCAGCGGTCGCCTTTTCCGAAGGTAGCAGGTTGTTCACCGATCCCTTCGAACTGACCCTTAGCTGCGCCACGCCGGGGGCGACGATCCGGTACACGACTGACCTGAGCGTGCCGTCGGACGACATCGGCGACCCCTCGCCCGAATACAGTGACCCGATCTCGATCGACGGCAGCACCCAAGTCCGTGCGCGCGCCTTTGTTCCAGGCTCCCTTGCCGGCCCAGCGAGCAGCGAGACCTTTCTTAAAATGTCGGCAGGGGTCGCAGCCTTCTCGTCTGACCTGCCGGTCGTCGTGCAATCGACCTTGGGAGGCGGTACACCGCCGGGTTCCGGGTCGACGACGCGTAAACCGTCCTACCTGTTCTTCTTCGAGCCCGACCCACAAACCGGGCGGACCCGCTTGACCCAAGTCCCCCAGCTGACCACCCGCGCCGGGGTTCGCAAGCGCGGCAATAGTTCCTCCGGCTGGCCGAAATATCCGATGTCGATCGAATTCTGGCAGGACATCGGCCTCGACCTTGACCGCGACGGCTCGATCGCGATCAACGAGGAACTCGACAACAACCTGCGGCCGATGGGCATGAACCGCGAGGCCGACTGGGTATTGAGCGGACGATACCAGTTTGATCTCGCCCTGATGCGCAACACGCTGATGTACGATCTCAGCAACCTGATCGGTCGCTATGCCGCGCGATACCGCTATGTCGAGCTCTACAACGACGTCAACGGCGGAGAAGTTTCGGACGGCGATTATTTCGGCATCTACGTTTTCATGGAACGGATCGAGGCAGACCCCAACCGCGTCGATGTCGCGCGGATCAAGCCGTGGGAGAACTCCGCGCCGGAGGTGACCGGCGGCTACATCTTCAAGCGGGACTGGAAGGATCCCGGCGGCGGCGCCATCTACGACGTCCCGAATGCCGGCTCCACCGACGATCCCCTGGTCCCCAGCGATCCCGATGGAGACACCGTCACTGCGGCGCAGGAAGCGTACATCGAGCAGTACCTGAGTGAGATGACCGTGGCGCTGATGAACGATCCCTCGGGGATCAATCCGGCCACCGGACTGCACTTCTCCGACTATCTCGATGTCGATTCCTTCATCGACCACCATTGCCTGAACCTGGTGACCAAAAACCTCGACTGGGGCCGGCACAGCTCGTACTTCTACAAGGATCGCGGTGGGGTCGTGCACGCCGGCCCGATCTGGGACTACGACCGGGCCCTGGGCTCGGAGGACGGCCGCGATGAGAACCCCGTGGGGTGGGATGCAAGTCTTCCGCGCGGCAGCAAGACCTGGTCCGATTCCCGTTTTCCGTGGTTCGGGTATCTGCTCGGGCCGGACCCGGCCCGGACCACCGCGCACTACATCGATGTCCGCCAGCGCCACACCGACCGCTGGTTCGAGCTGCGCAAGGGCTCATTTTCGGTTGCGAACCTCCATGCCATGATCGATGCCCTGGCCTCGGAACTCGCCGAGTCCGCGCCGCGAAACTTCGCGAGATGGAGCGAGCTCCCGCTGCAAGGGCCCTACCCGGGGCCCCTAACGGCACAACCGCCCGAGTTTGGCGGCTTTTTCGCGGAGGAGGGCACGACCGGCTGGGATGCCGAGGTTTCCCATTTGAAGGGTTGGATTAAAGCCCGAGTCGCGTGGATCGATTCGCAGTATGTCACCCCGCCGACCTACAACACGCCGGGCGGGTTAGTGACCGACGGCTTCGACCTGACGATGAGCTCCCCGGGTGTGGATGTGTGGTACACCGATGATGGATCTGACCCGCGCGCGCCCGGCGGGGGGATGTCCCCAGGCGCGGTCAACTACGATGCGCCGCTGGTCACCGAATCCACCCAGATCATCACCGCACGGTCCTTGGTCGGATCCGACTGGAGCGCGCCCGAGCAGCTCGTCCTCGTCGTATCCGAAGACCTTGCCGACGACGAGAACATCGTTGTCTCCGAGTTGATGTACCACCCGGCGAACCCGACGGCCGAAGACATCGCGGCGGGCTTCGACGACGCCGACCTATTCGAGTTCGCCGAAATTCTCAACATTGGCGTGCGCGCGGTGGCGCTGATCGGCATGAAGTTTATCGACGGCATCGAATTCGACTTCAACGAAAGCCCGACCGTCCTGTTGCAGCCTGGCGGCCGTGCCCTGCTGGTCAAGGACCGCGCCGCCTTCGAACAACGCTACGGCGATGCTTTCTCCGACCTGATCACCGGCGAATTTCAGAACGGTACCAACCTGCGTAACAGCGGCGAACGGGTTATCCTGCAGGCCTTCGGCGGCGGCCCGTTACGCGACTTCACCTTCGATGACAGTCCACCGTGGCCAACGGCCCCCGACGGTGGGGGCTACAGCCTCGTGCTCATCGCACCGGAGACTAATCCGGAGCATCGTCACGCCTCCAGCTGGCGCAGCAGCGTCGCCAAAGGTGGAAGTCCTGGATTTGCCGATACGAGTAACTTCGCCACTTGGGCGACTGACAACGGCGGAGTCGACGCGTCGTCCGACGACGACCAAGACGGGCGCGACGGGCTCGCCGAATACGCCATGGCTGGCGACCCGAATATCCCCGACGCTGCCTCGTCCCCATCGATCGGGATGATGGCGATCAAGGTCGGCGCCGCCACCGATGCCTACCCGACCCTTACGATCCGCAAAAATCTTGCCGCCGACGACGTCGAGATGGTCGTGCAAAAATCCGACGACCTCTCGAACTGGACGGACGCTGGCGACAGCATCGTCCTCGTCGAAGAACGCAACCGCGGCGATGGTTCGGCCGACCTCGTTTTCCGCACCGGATTGCCGCTCGACCAGCTGGGCACCTCGCTCTGGCTGCGCGTGCACATGACCCTGCGCCAATAAGCCCTGTAATCGTTGGATCCGCCGCCGGATGCTGCGACCTCGGCAGCGTTCAGGGAGCGGTTGTAGAGGCGGCGAGGGATCAGAGGAGTGAATCGGGGCCTCAGCGCTCCTCGATCCGCACGAACCATTCCAACAACCCGTCTAGAGGCGTGCCGTCCAGTTTGAGGGTGACACTGGTCAGTCCGTCGCCGTCCGGGTCATGTCCGAGACCGTCTTCCAAATCGCCGGGCCAGCTCGCGAGATCGAGGGAGTACCATACGGTGTAGGACTTCCCGGGTTTCGAGCGCCAGGTGAGGGTGAGGGTGTTGGCTTCCTCATCGCGGCTCACTTGCGTGATGACTAGCGGCGGCGGCGGGACTGCGGGAGTGACGCGGAAGTCGTCGTAGTACAGAGGGGCCGAACCGGGACTTGTCCAGACGTCGAGAGCCACCAGCGCGCTGTCATGATCTGCGTTGAACTCGCCGCTCCTGGCAGATTCGCCGTCGTAGAAGATCTCATAGGCCCGGGCGTCGATATCGAACACGATGTTCACCGGTATCCACCTGTCGCGAATAATCGGCATGGCGGCGTTACCGCTCACCGTGTTGTTGTCCATGTTCAGTTGGAACGGGCCGAACCACTGGGTGTCAATCGCATCTTGAAAGCCGGTGTGCCGCGCCAGGAATCCGATGTCCGACACCCCTACAGTTGATGCCGCTGGCACGTAGGTCATCACATCGAGAAACCAGACGCCACTGGTTACGCCCTCGAACTCCGGGATCAGGTCGACCTGGCTGAGGGCGCCCATCTTCAGCGAATGGGGGGCGGTGAAGGCCTTTTCGGCGGTGACGATGGAATCGTCGGTGCCGGTCTGCTGCCAGCCCACCCAGTTCCCCTGGCCGATGATCGTGCTGCCGGTTAGATAGCTGTCGAGATCATCCTTCCATTGCGCGTGCGCCGCCGCGGCCGACACGAGGGTGAGAAATCCAAATGCGATGGCTCTTGGTAGTTTGCCTGCTGGTCTCATGCGGCGCTTGTTGACGATGGTTTGGATTTTTGTTAGGAACTTGCTCTCGACCCGGTCGCTCCTGATCGTTGGCCGGGTGGGTGGCGGAAACCTACCTGGTGCGACGGCGGCGCAGAAGACAGATTCCGGCCAAGCCAAGTAGAGAGAGGCTAGCCGGTTCCGGGATCACGCTCAGGTTGTCAAAGTACATCGTGGAGGCATCTGCGGGGGTGAAGAAATCGAATCCTACCAAGGCGCTGTCGCTGCCTGTAAAGGACCCGCTGTCGGCCAACGCTCCATTGTAGAGGATATCGTAGGTCTGCGCGTCGATATCGAAGTTCGCTTCCGCCAAGATCCACTGATCCCTGATGATAACCACGTTGTTATTGACCATTCCGCTTTGCATGTTCAAACTGATGGCTCCAAACCACTGGGTGTCAGTCGCGCCCAGGAAACCTTTATGGCGCGCGAGGAATCCCACGTCGGCGGTGCCTGTGTCAGCGGCTCCGGGAACGTAGGTCATGACATCGACGTTCCAGAGTCCGGAGGTAGCACCCGTAAATTGCGGCACGAGGTCAATCTCGGTGGCGCCGCCCATGACCAGCGAATGGGGATCGCTAAAAGCTTCCGCATTGGTAACGTTTGCATCGGCGGTCCCGACCTGCTCCCAACCGACCCAGGCGCCCTGCCCGATGATCGTGCTCCCGTTGAGATAAGTGTCGAATGTTTCCATCAAAGCACCGTGCGCTCCCCCCGCAGCCATCGCAATCAGCGCCACCGCCACAGCGCCGCGCTTTACCTGATTCAGAGTTGACCCGTCGCCAAGGGCGCGGGGACGAAAGCTGCTAGGAATTTGCTTTTTGGGTGGCGTCCTTGAGGTCGCCGTTGAGAGGGGAGAAAGGGGGTTGATTTGGGAATGAGAAGCGCTAATCCGACCGCTGGCCGCTACGCCTGGCCGCTACGCCTGGCGGCGGCGCAGGAAGGGAATGAACCCAAGAACCAGAAGGCCGATGACCGATGGCTCGGGGATGAGCGCGGTGAGGTGTTGCTGGAAAGTGTCTCCGGTGAGGGCGGCACTGTAGAGGTTCACTTCGTCGAACTTTCCCTGGAACGCCTCGCCGTTATCCCAGCGACCGCCGATTCCGAGGTTTTGAGCAAGGTCAGGGTAGACTCCGCTGTTAGTAAAGGGGCCAACCGCGGTGAGCGTGGTATCGCCTGCGCTGAGATTTGCAATGTAATTGGTCCAAGTGACATCCGTCGTTCCGTTGCGCGTGTACGAGCCCGCCACGTAATACCAGTCGCCTGCTACCAGCGGGCTGCCAGAAATGATGTTCGTGTTGCCCACGTTGTAGCCGTCGCCCAGAGTGCTGCTGAACGGGTGGGTGGGGGATGGCAAGTTGCCGTCGCCTTGCACCAGAAAATAACCGCGACCACCATCCCGGGTGGCAAGGGCGTAGCCGAGATCGAAGGAGCCGCCGCTGTAACCTATTACATCCGGACTGATGATGACCTCGAAAGAAAAGGTCGCCCCAAAGGTCACCCCTGGAGCTCTCAGTTGGGCTCCTCCATCACCGTCGCTACCTGGGATTTGCCGGTAGGACGAGAATGATTGGGAAGTTCCATCCCACCCACCCAACCCGTATCCGAGGTCTGCGGTCGTCCCGGATCCATAGGCCTGCTCAGTGAGGTCGATGGCTCCCTCTTGATCCGCAAGCCGCGCCGCTGTCGACGCGCCATCGTAACTGTATTGGTGGATCAGATCCGCGTTCGCTTGCGCGGCCGCTTGGAACATTGTCGTCGTTGCGTCTGCCACGGCGGGTATCCCCGCCGCGATCGCAAATGAAGAGAGTCCAGAGAAGATTTTTGTGCGATTAAGTTTCATTTTCATTTTCATTTTACTGCTAGGAATTTGCTTTTTGGGTGGCGTCCTTTTGGGCGTTGTTGAGAGGGGAGAAAGGGGTTGCGGGAAAAAAGAGTGGAATAATAAGTAATTATAAATGGAGAATGACGAGTGAACTGCGGTCAGGCAAGGAAAAAATCGCATAAAGTGGAAAATGAGGAGAATCGCGGGGTTTCGGACGCTCAATGGACGGGCTGACAGGGGTTGATTGCTTCAATTTGATGCTCGTAAACGCAGTTTTCCCGAGCCGCTTTGTCAAAGGGTCGTTTTACTGCTAGGAATTTGCTTTTGGCGGGAGGGCCTTGAAGCCGCCCTTGGACCGGAGCGGAGGGGGGTGAAAGGGGGTTGATGTCGTCGGCAAACGCACCGTGATTCAGCGTCGCCGCTCGCGCCCCAGAGCAGAGGTGATGAGCACACGTCGAATCATCTTTCTTAGCCCGCAGTCGTTGGAGAGCTTACCGACTTTGGGATTGTTCGTCTACGGGGAGTTGAGTCGTAAATTATCCCCATTGGACGCAACCATCCAGATTGAAACCAGCCCTGCGTTCTCACACCGGAAAGTCGAGGGCTACCTCGATAAATTGGTAGTCGATTCGACACCGGTGAGCCCGTGTCTGACGACAACTATAATTGAGTTCGACGACAATTAGAAAATGAATTGTTCCACGGCCAAATCGAGAGGTCATCATTCTTTCCCAACACAGCCGATAAGGACCCTCCCTGCGGTTGTGTTGGGAAAGATTGACGACCGGCGAGTGTGTTCCACAGCTGTCGTTGGGGTTCAGTTTTAATTGTCGTTCTACAGCCCGGGGAAGTGGTAGTAGTAGAATGGCAACTCCGGTGCCGCCGCAGCGATCGGGTCACAGAAATCGACAAGATCGCCGATGGTCTCTGGTTTGACAAAACTCGGCGCCGTCACTGAAACTCCATATGCCCCAGTTTCGGCAGCATGCCGCGACAGCGCGCAAGCGTCCGAGACCGAATGATGCCCGACATGCGCGATCACGACATGCGCGATCACCATCGAGGCCGAGGGCTACACCGGATCGAGCTGCGAGGAGGCGACCCGCTTCCTCGAAGAGGCGCTCGGCCTGCCGGGCAAACGAAAACGCAAAGCCGAATTCTACCGGCGGCGCACAAACAACAACAACCAACAACGACTCGAATCATGAGCAAGACACAGATCCAGACAGAACCAATACCGCACGTCCTCGAGTTCGCCGGCAGCGGCGTGGTCGAGGGGCTCTACACCGAGACCATCGACCTGAGCACGCTCGGGCAACTGGAGATCACCCGCGCCTCATCCGTCGAGTTCAACGACGACGAGCAGCACTGGGAGGTCTCCGACTACACCGGCAACGTCGTCTTCCAACACCGCTCGCGGCAGCAATGCCTCGACTGGGAGCGGCGCAGCTTCAGCAAACCACCGACACCAACACCCGAAACCAACTGACAAAAACATTATGAAACACCAACTGATAAAGTATGCGAAGGCCGGTTACCCCGGCCTTTTTCTTGTGACCCACGAGGAGGCGAGAGCTGAGGCCGAACTCAAGGCCGCCGCCGGAGAGATCGGCTACAAGCTCCACGCCTGGAGCATCACCGCCGGCCTCACTGACACGGAGACCGGGGCGTCCAGCGACATCCCAGATCCGCTAGCCGCCCTGGAGGCCACCGACAACCTGCCCGAGCGATCACTGATCCTGATATTGCTAGGAATTTGCTTTTCTGACCCCGGTGTCCCTGGGCGCCTGTCGGGCGGGGTTAGAGGGGGTGCATCCCCTGTCCCCTGTCCTACTCCTCCTGGATGCGTAAAAACAGGTCGGTCGCGTCCTCCAAGCCATTCTCCAGCGAGAACGTTACTGTGATGTGGTTGCCGTCGTCGGGGTTCTCATCCTCGGCCGCACCGAGGCTGTCGGCGAGCTCGTTGCTCCAGTCGCTCAGGTCGAATGAGGAAAAGGCACTGTAGCTCGTGTTCGGCCGCGAGCGCCAGGTCAGGGTCACGGTGTCGGCGTCGGGATCGTAATCGACAGCGGTAATCACAAAGGGGACCGCGCCGCCAGTGATCAGGTCGAGGTTCGCCTGAAACTGGTCCCCGCCAAGCTCTGTAGAGTACAGGTTGACCTCGTCGAGGCAGCCGTTCAACGCCTCCCCAGTTGCATCATAGCGGGTGCCGATCCCAAACGGTCCCGCCTCCGTGGAAAACGATCCCGCCACCGTCAGCGGACCGACTGCGGTCAGCGTCGTTTCCCCGGCAGTCAGATCGGCGACGTAGTTGGTGAAGGTGGTCTCAACGCCATCGGTTCGATAGGAACCCGCAACATAGTACCAGTGGTCCGCCTCGACAGTTTCCACGATGGTGTTTTCGTTCGATGGCGCAAAACTATCTCCGATGAGACTCGAGATGTCACTGCCGTCCGCGCCAAAACTGGGGCCGGAGCTGCCCTGCATCAAAAAATAGCCCCGATTGTTGCCGTCAGCGCTGCGATTGGAAAGAATGTAGGCGAGGTCAAACGCCCCACCGTCGAGCTCCGATTCATGGGTTTTGAAGATGACCTCGTAGGAGAACGAATTCTCGAGGGTCGTCTGCGGGATGCTAAACGCTGCGGATGGCCCGTTAGGACTAAAGGATTCGCCCGGATTGGCGCGGAAGGTTCCCACCGCCTCTGAGCTCTCGTCAAAACCCAATGCCCCATAGGTAAGATCTTCCGCTGTCCCCGTGTCGGTGAATCTCTCCTCGAGCGGGACGCCGAGGTTTCCGGTCTTGTCTTGCCGCCGCGCTTCCTCGCTGGCACCATCAAAGGTGAACTGGTGCAGCAACTCCGCATTGGTCGCCGCCGCCGCCTGGAACTCAGCGACCGACGCCAGCCCGATGTGCGAAGGGAGAATGTAGACCAGTCCGACTCCCAAGTAAATGAAGTGTTTGCTAGAAATTTGCTTTTTGCGGGGTGTCCCTGAGGACGTTGTGGATGATATCCAAGAGGCTATTTTTTCTTTTTTGTTGAGCACGTAGCGATGATTTATGAATTTCTTAGGGATTACAAGAACTAATTGCTAGATGCTTTTCTGACCCCGGTGTCCCCGGGCGCCTGTCGGGCGGGGTTAGAGGGGGTGCATCCCCTGTCCCCTGTCCTACTCCTCCTGGATGCGTAAAAACAGGTCGGTCGCGTCCTCCAAGCCATTCTCCAGCGAGAACGTTACTATGATGTGGTTGCCGTCGTCGGGGTTCTCGTCCTCGGCCGCACCGAGGCTGTCGGCGAGCTCGTTGCTCCAGTCGCTCAGGTCGAGTGTGGAAAAGGCACTGTAGGTCGTGCCCGGCTGCGAGGTCCAGGTCAGCGTCACCGTCGGGTTCGGGTCGGCATCGGGCGCGTATTGGATCTCGGTGATGGCGAAGGGGGCGGCGGGGCCGACGGCCTCGATGAACTGAACTTCAGCAATCTTCATCCAGGGCTGGCCGTGAGTGCTGTTGACCTTGATGGCAAACCAACGTGCGTCGATGCTATTCAGATCTATCTCGTCGGTGACCCCGAATGTTCCGCTTGATGTTCCCGTCCCCACCGGTTTGGTGAAGTTTAGTGCGCCCTCGACCCCGAACAGAGTCCAGTTGGCACTAAAATCATCGCCCGGGTCGGCGGTCGCACTGGAATAGTACAGATCTACCTGGTTCGCACTGAATCTATCTGAGTTAGTTTCATCGGCCCGGAAAAAGTCGCCATTCCACACCCTTAGCTGATCCAGATTGTAATTTTGGCCCAGGTCCGAACTTGAGCCACGCGGTCGTGCCAGTAGCGTCGGCAGCGGTATCGAAGCAGCCATTGGAATTATGATCGATCGTGTGTAGATCGCCCGTGAGGCCTGGCCATACCCCAGCTACGGTCCCAAATGTATCAGGGTCGGTATCTAGGGAGGCAAAGCCATCAGGGTTTACGAGCTGGAGCGGCGATGCCCAGTAGCCGTACGTGTCGGTCGAACTGGCGGTGATCCCATACGAATCAATCACATCCGCTTGTGCGGCCGGGGCCAGTGCGAAAACCAACGCGGAAACGGCTAACAAACTGCTAGGGATTCGCTTTTTGCGGGGTGTCCCTGAGGACGTTGTGGAGGATATCCGAGAGGCGATTATATCGATGTTTTTGTTCATGAATTGCTAGGAATTTGCTTTTTGCGTGGGGCGCTTGAGGGCGCCGTTGAAGGGATCACTGCTAGGAATTTGCTTTTGGCGGGAGGGCCTTGAAGCCGCCCTTGGACCGGAGCGGAGGGGGGTGAAAGGGGGTTGATCCTGAAAAACCACCGGATACATCATGCTTCTGCGACTTCATGGCCAAAGCTGGGATGAGAAATACGTCTGGGATTGATTCCGGCACGGACGCAACCCCGTTGGGGATGAAGAACCTATGCCTCC
>Ga0209491_10004136_pt1 | contig 22768 bp, 18 predicted proteins | sample BON02_FD_187213 | JGI IMG/M metagenome (GOLD analysis project Ga0209491, IMG submission 187213) | Freshwater microbial communities from Lake Bonney liftoff mats and glacier meltwater in Antarctica - BON-02 (SPAdes) (version 2) | ecosystem: Environmental > Aquatic > Freshwater > Ice > Glacier... | reverse complement strand
TTCTACTTCGGATACAACAGCTAATTTAAAGCCTAAATTATAATCGCATTGGGTACGCTTTGCTCCTTTGTTCTCTCTGATTTTCATAATAAGTCCTTGTTGTGTCAACTTATTTTAGGACGGGACAAAATGAATAAGATTATAATCTGTAAGATAACCCAATAATTATTTGATTAACTCTTGTATCAAAATCTACATTTCCAGTATTCCCTAAAAACGTACTCTCTACACCAGAAAAAGCTCTTTCCCAACGAACATCAAGACCTATTTTCCCTAATTCAATTCCTCCTCCAAATTGCAAACCAACACTAAATCCTTTAGAATTTACTTCTTTTAAATCAGAAAACCCAAAATTTGATTTTAAAATATATTGAAAGGAAGGGCCAATAAATACATTTGCAACACCAAATAATTTTGTTCCCACTAAAACAGGAACATCAATTTTTTGAAAACTATAAGTAGTTTTTGTAGTTATTATACCACCAACTCCACCAACTACCTGTGTGTAGTTAACATCATTTTTTAAGTTAGTGTATACCAATTCTGGTCTAATATATAACCCAACTACTGGAGCTTTAAAACGCAACCAAATTCCTGCATGATATCCAGTTTTACTTTCAGCTCCTGAAAACACATCATTCTTAACATCCGAAAAAGAGTTAGAGTTATAGTTAATTCCTGCTTTTAGACCAAATTGAAATTGTGCATTTGTAGTTTGACTTAATCCGAAAGTCAAACACATAATTAAGAGTGTTTTTTTCATAATAATATTTTTAGTTTCTATATAGACGCTAAAAAAAGTGGTATTAGTTATTTTCTAGCGATGACTTTTTTAACAGCAGCAACAATAGATATGTCATTTAAGCCGTATTTTTGCATTAATTGCGCTGGAGTTCCAGATTCTCCGAAACTATCATTTACAGCGACAAATTCTTGTGGAGTAGGATTATTGGTGGCCAAACATCTTGCAACACTCTCTCCCAAACCACCATATTTATTATGCTCTTCTGCAGTTACAATACAACCTGTTTTTGCAACAGATTTTAATATTGCTTCTTCATCTAAAGGTTTAATAGTATGAATATTTATTACTTCTGCACTAATTCCCATTGCTTCTAATTGTTCAGATGCTTGTAGCGCTTCCCAAACTAAATGACCGGTTGCAACAATGGTTACATCTGTCCCTTCAGTTAGCTGAATAGCTTTACCAATTACAAATTTTTCATCTTTATAATCTGGCATAAAAATAGGCACAGACGGACGACCGAAACGTAAATAAACTGGACCTTTGTGCTCAGCAATTGCAAGAGTTGCAGCTTTAGTTTGATTGTAATCACACGTATTGATTACAGTCATTCCTGGAAGCATTTTCATTAATCCGATGTCTTCTAAAATTTGGTGTGTTGCACCATCTTCACCCAAAGTTAAACCTGCGTGAGAAGCACATATTTTTACATTTTTATCTGAATATGCAATAGATTGACGAATTTGATCGTACACTCTTCCGGTAGAAAAGTTTGCAAATGTTCCGGTAAAAGGAATTTTACCTCCAATAGTTAATCCTGCTGCAATTCCCATCATATTTGCTTCTGCAATACCAATTTGAAAAAATCTTTCTGGATGATTTTCCGCAAACTCATTCATTTTTAAAGAACCAATTAAATCGGCACACAAGGCAACAACATTAGGGTTTGTCTTTCCTAATTCTGTTAAACCATCTCCAAATCCAGATCTGGTATCTTTTTTTTCTGTAAAAGTGTATTTTTTCATCAAAATCTATTTGTTGTGTTTAGGCAAAAATAATAATATTATAGCAGCAAATGCTTACAATTTCATCAATTCTTTATATAACTTTTGAACAGGTAATCCCATCACATTAAAATAACTACCTTCAATTCTTTCTATACCAATAAAACCAATCCATTCTTGAATTCCGTAGCTTCCAGCTTTATCAAATGGCTGGTGGTTGTCTAAATAATATTCAATTTCATCAACAGTTAATTCTTTAAAATATACGTTTGTTATATCATTAAAAATTTTTTGAAAATGTATTGATTTAATACTTACAGATGTAATTACTTGATGCCTTTTTCCAGACAGTTCCTGTAAAATTCTAATTGCATCATTCTTGTCTTTTGGTTTTCCTAATGCTTTATTATCTAGCCAAACAATAGTATCTGAAGTGATTAATAGATCATCTTTTTTTAATGAATTGGTAAATGGTTGTGATTTTAAATCTGCTAAATAATCAGTAATTTCTGTTCCTTGGAATTCTTTTGGATACACTTCCTCAACTTCTTTTAATTGAACAGTAAACGGAATCTCTAAATCCTTTAAAAACTGTTGTCTTCTTGGAGATTTTGAAGCTAAAATGATATTGTATTTTGATAGTTTTTCCTTTAGCATTTATTAGAATTTTATGAGTAACATTGATAAAATTCCAAAAAACATAATGAATTTAATTAAGCTGCTTAGCAAATGAAAATCTTTTGTGGTTTTTGAAGTAAATAATTTAAATAGAAACCAAGAAAATGGAATAATTATAAAAAGAATTACATACCAAAACAACAAAGGCAAATGCCATATTTCTTCTTTTAAAATTAAAAGAAGAAATAGAAATACTAAGGAAGAAATTACAAGTACAACATTCTTTGTTCTATTAACACCAATAATAATTGGTAATGTTTTCATTTTTAAAGCATAATCTCCTTTCATGTCTTCAATATCTTTAATTATTTCTCTAATTAAAGTCATAAAAAAAGAGAAAATAATATAGATAAAAACAGATATAGTTACTGAAATTGAAGTAAAGAAATTAGAAATTTCTTCTGCAATATTTAAAGATGAATTTGTGTTTTTAACCTCAAAAATAAAAACAATAAATATAGTAAGTGCGGTTAAAAATGAGATTACTAAATTCCCGATAACCGCAATTTTTTTCAACGATTTTGAATACCAATATAGTAAAGCAATTGTACTTATAAATAAAATTGAATAGGAGATGTTTCCTTTAATATATGCAGAATAAACACCAAAAACTAATCCTAAAATTAGTAGTATAAAATATGCTTGTAGAGCATTTTTTTTGGAAATAGTATTACCAATAAAGACCTTAGTTGGTTTGTTTATTTTGTCAGCTTCAACATCAAAAACGTCATTAATAATATATCCGCTTGCAGTAATGCAAAGAATACTTATTGCCAATAAAATAAATTGAATATCTGAAATTGTTGAAGTAAATAAATTAATGATTGCATATTTAGTTAAAATCATCGTCAACAAAACCATAAGTAGGTTTTTATATCGGATCAATTTTAAGAAAGAAATCATTAGTTGAAGTCTTTTTTAATTCTATCTAAATCACGTTTATTGTCTCGATCTTTTAACGTGTCTCTTTTGTCATGCAGTTTCTTTCCTTTTGCCAACGCAATATCTAATTTAGCCCAACCTTTATCAGTTAAAAAGAGCTTAAGAGGAATAATGGTAAGTCCAGTATTTTTAACTTCTTTTTCTAATTTTTTAAGCTCACGTTTGTTTAATAACAATCTTCGCTCGCTTTTTGGATTGTGATTGTAAAAATTACCATGCGAATATTCTTCAATAAACATATTTATCACAAACAATTCTCCTAGATCGTTAAACTCACAAAAGCTCTCCGTTATTCTAGCTTTACTTTCTCTGATTGACTTTATTTCTGTTCCAGTTAGCTGAATTCCTGCAGTATAGGTGTCTAAAAACTCGTATTCGAATTTTGCTTTTTTATTTTGTATGTTTATTTTTTTCTGCATTTAATAGTCAATAAAAACATTATGATTATATTAGCAAAGATACATTTTTGATTCAGAAGAAGAAGTGTATTTTTGATTTGTAAAGAGGTTCTATTTTTATCGACCTAGAAAAACAAAAACCATGCGCAACTTTTTATTTTTAGTACTTATTGTATTTGCTTCTTGTAAGCAAAATAACACAACGTTAACAGCACAACAAATTATTGATAAAGCTATTATTGCTACTGGTTCAGATAAAGTATCTAATTCAATAATTGAATTTGATTTTAGAGATAAAAACTATAAAGCAAATCGAAATAATGGTAAATTCAGTTTGTTTAGAACATTTAAAGAAGATTCCGTTTTAATGGTAGATGAATTTTCGAATACGGGCTTCAAACGATTAGAAAATGGTATTCAAAGTGCTGTTTTAGATTCTATGGTTTTTAAATATTCAAACTCTATAAACTCAGTTCATTACTTTTCTATATTACCTTTTGGTTTAAATGACCCTGCAGTTCATAAAAAATTATTAGAGAATGTTGTTATTAATGGTGAGTTGTATTATAAAGTTGAGATTCGTTTTTCTGAAGATGGTGGTGGAAAAGATTTTGAAGACGTTTTTATGTATTGGATAGGAAAAGAAGATTTTAAAATGGATTATTTAGCGTACACTTATCTAACTGATGGAGGAGGAATGCGTTTTAGAGAATCTAAAAATGAACGTTTTGTAAACGGAATTCGTTTTGTAGATTACAACAATTATAAACCCAAAAACACTTCAACTAAATTAGAAAATTTAGACAAAGCATTTAAAAATAAGGAGTTAGAAAAGCTTTCTGAAATCAATCTAAAACACGTTAAAGTAGTGTTGTCAAACTAATCATCAATTTTTAAAAATACACTTGTTGCTCCTTTTTTAGACACAGTAACAATATATAAATTACTGTTGTTACCATCATCAATTTCGCTGTATTTATTTTCACCAAGTATCTTATTTGCAAAAGTATTTGTTGTGTTACTATGACCAACAATTAATACATTCTTCCCTTTTGTATTAAACTTAAAGTCTTCATCGTACATATTGCTAGGATCATATATATATAATTTTAATCCATTTTTATTTGCAGTTGGCTGTGCAGTTTCCTTTGTTCTATTATAGTTAGTTGTATACACCATATTTATATTTGCAGTAGAGAATACTTCAGCCCAATGTTTTGCGCGTTCTACACCTTTAATAGTTAAAAAAGGGTCTTTATTATTTTTATCAGCCCTATTTTTTTCTGCATGACGGATTAAATAATACGTGGTAACTTCTTTCTCTTTTTCTTGAGAAAAACTTGCGACTGTACTAAACACAAAGACAACAAGTAATAAGTATTTTTTCATAAAATATAATTTTAATACACGAATATAAAAAAATAAAAGCGATGTTTATAAAAACACCGCTTTTTAACTAACTAAAAAACTGAAATATTAATTTTTTATCAAATCAGATTGATTTCTAAACACTAATTGATCATCAAAAGCATCTAACAAAACGATACTATCTGTTGTTACTTTGCCTGCTAAAATATCTTTAGACAATTGATTTAATACTTCTTTTTGAATAACACGCTTTACAGGTCTCGCACCAAATTCTGGTTGATATCCTTTTTTTGCCAAATACACAATTGCTTCATCTGTTGCATCTAATGTTATTTCTTGTTTTGCAATTGTTTTCTTTACTAAATCTAGTTGTAATTTTACAATGGAAATAATGTCTTTTTTAGTTAAAGGCGTAAACATAACAATATCATCAATTCTATTAATAAACTCGGGTCTTACAGTTTGTTTTAATAAGCCTAAAACTTCAATTTTAGCCAATTCTGTAACCGATTCTATATCAGCTTTAGAAGCACTAAACTTATCTAGAATGATTTGACTACCCATATTAGATGTCATAATAATAATGGTGTTTTTAAAATCAGCAATCCTCCCTTTATTATCTGTTAACCTTCCTTCATCTAATACTTGTAATAAAATATTAAATGTATCTGGATGCGCTTTCTCTATTTCGTCCAATAAAACTACTGAATACGGTTTTCTACGAACAGCTTCCGTTAACTGTCCACCTTCATCATAACCCACATAACCTGGAGGAGCGCCAATTAATCTACTCACCGCATGACGTTCTTGGTATTCGCTCATATCAATCCGAGTCATAGCGTTTTCATCATCAAACAAGTAACTAGCCAATGCTTTTGCTAATTCTGTTTTTCCGACTCCAGTTGTGCCTAGAAACAAGAACGATCCAATTGGTTTATTAGGGTTTTGTAATCCAGCTCTAGAACGTCTAACGGCATCAGATACGGCTTCGATAGCTTCTTCTTGTCCAACTACACGTTTGTGTAATTCTGCTTCTAAACGCAATAGTTTTTCGCGTTCAGATTGTAGCATTTTTGCAACAGGAATTCCTGTCCATTTTGCAACCACTTCAGCAATATCATCATAGGTTACTTCCTCTTTTATTAAAGTAGCATCTCCTTTTTCTGCAAGTAACGCTTGTTGTTGTTCTAATTTCTCTTGTAACTCTTTAATTTTTCCGTATCTAATTTCTGCTACTTTACCATAATCTCCATTTCGCTCTGCGATATCGGCTTCTAATTTTGCGTTTTCAATTCCTGTTTTAGCAGTTTGAATACCTTCTACAATGTTTTTTTCGCTTTGCCATTTTGCATTGATTTCGTTACGTTCTTCTTTAAGATTTGCTAAGTCTGCATGTAGAGATTTTAATTTTGCTTTATCATTTTCTCTTTTGATAGCTTCAACCTCTATTTCTAACTGCATTACTTTTCTGTCTAACACATCTAGTTCTTCTGGTTTCGAATTAATTTCCATACGCATTTTAGCAGCAGCTTCATCTATTAAATCAATGGCTTTATCTGGTAAAAATCGATTGGTAATATAACGCTGCGATAATTCTACTGCGCCAATAATGGCATCATCTTTAATTCTAACTTTATGATGTGTTTCGTATTTCTCTTTAATTCCTCTTAAAATGGAGATGGCACTTTCTGTATCTGGTTCATTTACTACTACTTTTTGAAAACGACGTTCCAGCGCTTTATCTTTTTCAAAGTATTTCTGATATTCATCTAACGTAGTTGCTCCAATTGCTCGTAATTCTCCACGAGCCAATGCAGGTTTTAAAATATTAGCTGCATCCATTGCACCTTGACCACCACCAGCACCAACCAACGTATGGATTTCATCAATAAATAAAACAATATCTCCATCAGATTCGGTTACTTCTTTAATCACTGCTTTTAAGCGTTCTTCAAATTCTCCTTTGTATTTTGCTCCAGCAATTAATGCACCCATATCTAAAGCGAATATCTGCTTGTCTTTTAAATCATCAGGAATGTCACCGTCAATAATTCTGTGTGCCAAACCTTCTGCGATTGCTGTTTTACCTGTTCCTGGTTCACCCACTAATATTGGATTGTTTTTGGTTCTACGAGACAAGATTTGTAATAAACGTCTAATTTCTTCATCACGCCCAATAACAGGATCTAACTTTCCATCACGAGCTAACTGATTTAAATTTTTAGCATATTTATTTAAAGAATTATAGGTTTCTTCTGCATTTTGGGAAGTAACTCGATCTCCTTTTCGAAGTTCATTAATTGCTTCTTTTAATTCTTTTTCTGTAACGCCTTGATCTTTTAAAATTTGTGCAATGGTACTCTTAGATGTAAAAATTGCTAAGATGATATGTTCTATTGAAACATACTCGTCTTTCATTTTTTTAGCGATGATAGACGCTTCTGTTAACGTTTTACTAGCTTCTCTAGAAAAAGTAAGTTCTGCTCCAGTAACTTTAGCAAAGCTTTCTATTTGCTTTTCTAACAATTGCTTAAGTACATCAACATTACAGTTGAGCTTTTTTAATAGGAAAGGCAACACGTTTTCATCAACTTCAAAAAGCGCTTTAAATAGGTGTTCGTTTTCTATTTGACTGTGTCCATAACTTTGTGCAACCTGTTGCGCTAACTGTATGGTTTCTTGTGATTTTATGGTATAATTATTAAAATTCATAGTATATACGTTTTACTTTTTCATTTACTTTGTGGCAAATTCAATACCAATTGATTTAAAACACATAAAGAAGTCATTTTGTCTTGTAAGGTGCTGTTTTTGCTGCCTTTTTGACTGATGAAAGTTTTTTGTTTTATTTCGACTTAGTATAAAAATCCATTAAATGAGTTTTCTAAAAAATATCTTTTCTACTACAACTAAACAAAAAAAAGAAGTTGTTTCAACAATCAATTGGATTCCGTTAACTGCTATATCTCAATTAGAAAAAATTAAAGAAGTTTCTAACACAGAAACTGTGCTAATTTTTAAACATTCTACACGATGTGTAATTAGCCGTATGGTAATAAAGCAATTTGAAAAGTCTTTTGATAGCGATTTAAAAAAGACACAAATCTATTACTTAGATTTATTAAATTACAGAGATATTTCTAGCAAAGTAGCTTCTGAGTTTCAGGTGTTACATCAATCTCCACAATTGTTAGTGCTTAAAAATGGAGTAGTGTTTGCACATGCATCACATTATGCTATTTTAGAATTGGAGTATTCATCCTGAATTTAGTTCAGGATCTTTCTAAATTGAACCTGAATTTAGTTCAGGATCTTTCTAAATTGAACCTCTCTGTCATTGCGAGGAGGAACGACAAAGCAATCTCATGAATAAAAAACGCAATCAATTAACAGATTGCTTCGGCAAGAAAAGCCTCGCAATGACGGCTGAATTTTGTCATTCCGAAGAATGAGGAATCTCACATAGTAACAGAGGGAACATAATTGGGTTGAAATTGCTTTTGTATTGGCTTATTATGACTACTGCCTTACTGAATCACTGAAATAAATTCAGCGTAAACAAGTTTAGCACAGGTTTCATCAAAAATCTAGATTTCTCTTTAACGTCATTGCGAGGAGAAACGACAAAGCAATCTTATAATAACGCTGTTGTCATTCCTGCGTAGGCAGGAATCTATAAGAACCTTAATGAAACAAGAGGTTTTAAACTTCGCTTAGATTTTTTTCTTTTCAGGTTCGCTTCAAATAATTGACGCGCGTTTGCAAATTCTATGATGGTGGTGTACTGTAAAAAAAAAGTCCTACCGAAGCAGGACTCAAGATTTTCATCTACGGCATATAGCCTTATTGTGATAAGATTAAAGATTAGAAATTTTAATCTGTTTCAAATATAATAAAATAATTTGTTGTTTGTTGTATTTATGCTTAATTTTAAAGCACTTAATTAAAATTGCTATATAATTATGACAAAAATACTTGGATTAGATTTAGGGACTAACTCAATTGGTTGGGCTTTGATAGAAAATGATATTATATTAGGTATTGGAAGTAGAATTTTTCCAGAAGGAGTTGTTAACCTAGGAGAAGGAGAAGGAAGAGAAACTTCAAAAAACGCAAGTAGAACAGGTGCAAGAGGAACTAGAAGACAATTTTTTAGAAGACGGTTACGAAAAAGATATTTGTTAAAAGAATTAGCCAAACATAGTTTATGCCCTATTTCTTCTACTCTTATAAAAGATTGGAATGGTTCTGAAATTTTTAAAAATGAACAACTTCAAGAATGGCTTAAACTAAACCCATATGAACTTAGAGCTAAATCAATAAAAGAAGAAATTTCCTTGACAGAATTAGGTAGGGTTTTTTATCATATGATTCAAAGGAGAGGTTTTTTAAGTAATAGTAGAAGTGCAGGAGCAGATATAAATGAAAAAAGCACTATTTATAAAGGAGATTCTAAAATAGGTAAAATAGGTATTAGTAAAACTTTAGAGAGCATTTCTCAAAGTAAAACATTAGGCTCTTATTTAGATTCTATTCAGCCAAAAATAAATGAACCGTATATAGGAGAATTAGAACGGATAAGAAATAGATATACAACCCGACAAATGTATATTGATGAGTTTGAGTTGATTTGGGAATTTCAAAAAAAATTTCACTCTGAGCTAACACTTCATCTTAAAACAATTATTGGTGGAAGAAAAAAAGAGGGTTATAAGGAAGATGGCGTTTTATTTCATCAAAGACCTTTGCGCTCTCAAAAGCATTTGGTAGGCTATTGTTCTTTTGAACCTAAAAAACCCAAGTGCGCAATTAGTACTATTCCTTTTGAATTATTTAGAATGTACCAATGGTTAAATACATTATCGTATGATGTAAATGGGGTAAAACAACAAATCACAAAAGAAGAAAGAGAGAAAATAGTAGCTTTATTGTTATCTAAAGAAAAACCTAGTTTTAAAGAAATTAGAAAAGCAATTAATAAGCTAGATGGTTCTTATCAATTTAATTATAAAGATGAAGATAATATAGTAGGTTCATATACTATAAGCAACTTATCAAATAAAAAATTCTTTGGAAAACAATGGTTTGATTTTTCTGACGAAGAACAAGAAAAAATTTGGCATGTACTTTCCTTTTTTGATGATAGAGATAAATTAAAAGAATATGCTATTAAAAATTGGAGTTTTGACAAAGAGAAAGCAAGTAAGATTTCTAAATTTAATTTAAAAGAAGGCTACTCTAATTTAAGTAGAAAAGCAATCAATAATATTTTGCCTTTTTTACAAAAAGGGTTTATGTATGATATTGCTGTTGGTTTGGCAGGAGTTAGAAATGTTTTAGGTAACGACTGGGAAAAACAAGAGCAATTTGTTTTAGATAATGTACCAGAAATCGTCCGTTCTAATTTAAAAGGAGGTTACATAGAACCCTTAAAAAGTATGATGAAGAACGAATTTAATTGTACAGATAAACAATTAGAGAAATTATATCATCACAGTAGTGCCATTGAAATAGAAAAACTTTTAGATAAACTTCCTGTAAATATAAACGCAGATAGAGAAATACAAAAAATTAAAAATCCTGTTGTAATTACAGCACTATTTGAAATAAGAAAATTAGTTAATGAAATTATTGATACTTATGGTAAGCCAAATGAAATAAAAGTAGAGTTAGCAAGAGATTTAAAAGCTTCTAAAAAGAATCGTTTAGAAACGAGAAGACAACAACAAACCTTAGAAAAAGAAAATGATAGAGTAAAAGATGAGTTAGAAAAATTAAATCAGAGAATAAACCACACTACTATTTTAAAATACAAACTTTGGGAAGAATGTAATCATACATGTCCGTTTACAGGGCAAACAATTACTATAAGTCAACTATTTACTGGTGAAGTTCAAATAGAACATATTTTTCCTTGGAGTCGTTCTTTAAACGATAGTTTTAATAATAAAACATTATGTTTTGCTGATGAAAATAGAGCTAAAGGAAATAAAACTCCCTATGAATTTTATAGTACACAAGGTGATAAAAAGTGGGAAGAAATAAAATTACAAGCTTTAAGTTGTTTTAAAACAAAAGCTAATTATCCTAATTGCTATAATAAGTTTAAGCATTTTGTAAAAATAAAGCACGATGAAGATTTTATTAGTCGTCAATTAAATGATACCAGATATATTAGTAAAGAAGCTAAAAATTATCTTTCTAAAATATGTTCAGATGTATTGGTTGCTCCAGGGCAAATGACAGCAACATTAAGACATCATTGGGGTTTAAATACTATTTTAAACACAGAAGATGATACTAAAACTAGAGATGACCATAGACATCATGCAGTAGATGCTTTGGTTATGGCATGCTCTAAGAGAAGCCACTTACAAGAGTTAAGTAAAAGAAACAGATATCATAAGAATCATGAATTAAAAGATTTTCCAGACCCTTGGCTACATTTTAGACAAGATGCTGAAAAGGCAGTTGAACAAATTTTAGTCTCTCATAAAAAACAAAAAAACTTATTAACTGTTAGAACTCATACTACTAAAAAAAATGGAGTTATACATAAAAATGTTGGTGTTGCAGCTAGAGGTCAATTACATTTAGATACTGTTTATGGTAAAAGAAAAGATGTTTTTACAAATGAACAGAATTACCATGTTAGAAAACCAATTACTTCTCTTACCGCTGCTGAAATCCCTAAAATTGTTGACATTGCTATAAAAATTATAATTTATAAAGCCATTGAAGAATTTGGACTTAATATTAATTCTAAAGATAGAAAACCAATAGTTAAAACAAAAGAAGAGAAAGTGTTATTTGACCAATTATTAAATAAACCTTTCTTTTTACCTAATAAAAATGGGAATCCTGTGCCAATAAAAAAAATAAGAATAAAAAAGAATTTTAGTAATGCAGAACCTTTAAAGGAAAACATGAATCAATGGGTTGATTTGGGTAAAAATCATCATGTACTTATTTATAAAGATTTTGATGGAAATTTAAAAGAAGATGTAGTTACGTTTTGGACTGCAGTAGAACGTAAAAGACAAGGACAAGATGTTTTTCAGTTGCCAAAAGATGGAGAAGAAATTATAAGTACACTACAAATTAATGATTTGTTTTTGTTGGATTTATCTGAAGCTGATATTAATTGGAATGAACTTGACTATCATTTCTTAAATCAACATTTATTTAGGGTACAAAAATTATCATCAAAATTCTATGTGTTTAGGTTAGTTTCAGAATCAAAAATTGATAAAAAAGTAATGCCTTTTTATTGTAGAATTCAAAGTTTTAGTGAGGGTAAAACAGGTTGGCTAACTTTTAACCCAATAAAAGTGAAAGTAAATAGTATTGGGAAAATTGAAAAAATATAGTTTTTTTAAAATAAGAAAGTTCATTGACATTTTAAGAATAGTCTTAAACGACTCAAACCACAACAAAAAATTATATCGTTTTTAACGATTTTATGTTGTGGTTTGATTAAAAATTAGAAAACACGATATTAAAATAGTACCATTTAATACCTCATAGTTGGTTGTGGTTTGATTAAAGATTAGAAAACACGATATTTCCATTGAAAAGAATATTTTGTGCTTTTTAGTTGTGGTTTGATTAAAGATTAGAAAACACGATATTAATGGCTTTTATTTTGTAGATTCGTATAAGGTTGTGGTTTGATTAAAGATTAGAAAACACGATATTAGAAGCCTTAGACTGGTTAAACAGATACAGGTTGTGGTTTGATTAAAGATTAGAAAACACGATATTAAACGTGATGGTGCTAACTCACCCCATTCTGTTGTGGTTTGATTAAAGATTAGAAAACACGATATTATAAATTGCTTTTATTCGCTTACTTATGTAGTTGTGGTTTGATTAAAGATTAGAAAACACGATATTCACATCTCCTTCGCTAACATCTACATAGGAGTTGTGGTTTGATTAAAGATTAGAAAACACGATATTAAGTTTTATTCAAGCGCCACCGAAAACAATGTTGTGGTTTGATTAAAGATTAGAAAACACGATATTTTATCAGGAACTTTTAATAGATTCCTTTGAGTTGTGGTTTGATTAAAGATTAGAAAACACGATATTATAAATTGCTTTTATTCGCTTAATTATGTAGTTGTGGTTTGATTAAAGATTAGAAAACACGATATTTACCAACTTGATTTATCATTAAAAGCAAAGTTGTGGTTTGATTAAAGATTAGAAAACACGATATTTAGTTTCTTTAGATCAAAAGAACTAAACAAGTTGTGGTTTGATTAAAGATTAGAAAACACGATATTCTAACTATAAAGGTATTGATTTTACACAAGTTGTGGTTTGATTAAAGATTAGAAAACACGATATTAAAAACACCAAAAGGATTTGATTGTGTTATGTTGTGGTTTGATTAAAGATTAGAAAACACGATATTGGTTTGATTCTATTATGTACGACATTGATGGTTGTGGTTTGATTAAAGATTAGAAAACACGATATTATTACAAAAAAGAAAGCAATATCTTCAATAGTTGTGGTTTGATTAAAGATTAGAAAACACGATATTAGATGGAAAACCAGTACAATTAGCTTATAAGTTGTGGTTTGATTAAAGATTAGAAAACACGATATTTGAAGTAAATGTATATACAAATCCATAGGCGTTGTGGTTTGATTAAAGATTAGAAAACACGATATTAAGAAGAAGCGGGGTTTACAACAACCATCAGTTGTGGTTTGATTAAAGATTAGAAAACACGATATTGAAACACTATTAACAATTATATGCGCAAGAGTTGTGGTTTGATTAAAGATTAGAAAACACGATATTACTTACTGCACGAACCATACTTTCCGAACCGTTGTGGTTTGATTAAAGATTAGAAAACACGATATTGTTACTAACGTATGCGTGTAACCGTAGTTGGTTGTGGTTTGATTAAAGATTAGAAAACACGATATTTTAAAGAAAGCGAGTAGCTTAGTTTATTAGTTGTGGTTTGATTAAAGATTAGAAAACACGATATTAATCATTGGGGCGGAGTTGCTTCTTGTCAAGTTGTGGTTTGATTAAAGATTAGAAAACACGATATTCATTTGTAAAAGATATTTTGTCCATTTCTAGTTGTGGTTTGATTAAAGATTAGAAAACACGATATTAGCATAATTTGAATGAGTTGCTTCCTTATAGTTGTGGTTTGATTAAAGATTAGAAAACACGATATTAACTTCGATATTGCCAACTGTAACGTGGAGTTGTGGTTTGATTAAAGATTAGAAAACACGATATTAGTTGCTGCTATAGCTTCTAATAATCAATTAATTAAGAGAAAATATCGTAAAACAAAATGCTTCTTCTATGTTGTTAAATGGCATAGTTGAAGCATTTTTTTGGTTGTATACCTTAAAAGAGTTCTAGTTGTGTTGGAGAAGGTTCTGTTGGTTTTTGCACTTTTCCCCAAAAGTTCATAATATTACCGTATTGTTTATCTGTAATTCGAAGAATAGAAACCTTCCCAAAAGGTGGTAATAATAGTTTAATTCTTTTTTCGTGCGCATCTGCGCTTTCACTACTTGCACAATGTCGCATATAAACAGAATATTGCATCATGGTAAAACCATCTTTTAATAGGTTTTTACGAAACTGTTGCGCATTTCTACGGTCTTTTTTTGTTTCGGTAGGTAAATCAAAAAATACAAATAACCACATAACTCTATACGCATTTAGTTCCATAAATTTGGGTAGATAATTTTTCTAGTACTACCAGAAAAACATTGTTGTAAAGAACTTGTAGTTGTTGTTAACGCAACCATTAAAGGGCTTTTTTTGTCTTCAAAATATACGGTTTCTGTTAAGATATTTAGTAATTCTGACTTAATTTCGGTTGTTAATTCTTGCTCGTTATAGTTATTTAGTATTGTAAGTACTTTAGCATCAACAAGTGGTCTGTAAGGCTCCATAATATCATCTGCCAAACAAAAAGCATTGTATTTATTATGATGATGAATTCCTAATGTACTTAATAATCCGCTACCAGAAATCGCTCTAGCCATAGCAGCTCTTAAAACAATATAGCCATAGTTTAAAAATAGATTTGGATACTCTCCGTAACGTTCTCTTTTAAAATTAAAATCAAAAAGATGTTTCCAATAATACCCTGCTGCGACACCTTCTCTATTGTCAGTATCGCCACTTAATACCTTAGAAGCATAATATTTTAATGGTGTATTATTTTGTCCTATATTTTCTAATAAATGTGCTTGATTGTTAATTTTACACTTAATTACTTGCTGCCATAATTGTTTTTTTAATGGTTCTGATGCGTTGATTTGATTTCTAAAATGCTCTTGTTGAATGTGATGATTGTTTAGGTTTAACAACATGCTTTGTGGCATGTGTTTGTTATCACAAAAAATAACACTAACGTTATTGGTAGATAGTTTTGATAACGCAGGTATGGATATATATGTTTCTTGATTTTCTAAAACAATAAAACCAATATCTTCTATTGGTACAGAAGTTTGCTTCTCTTCTTTAATTATTATTAATTGCTCATGTTTTGTAGTTAAAGAGCATTTATTTCCAAAAAATAGAGTTCTTTTAATCATTTCTTTTTTGTTAAATATATAAAAAATAGCTAAGAACCTGTTTTTATATAGACACTTCAATCAAAATATACTTTGCTATTACTCAAGCTAACAAGGAAGTAAATTGATTAAAAGGATTTAGTATATTTACTAAAAATTAACCCTATGAAACGATTAAATAGTATTACAAAACTTACTTTTTTAGTAGTATTGTTCTTCTTTTTTTCTTGTAAAACAGAGAGCACCACAGATACTTCTCTAAACCAACCAAAGAAGGAACTTATTAGACATACTGTTGATTCTTATGGACATCCAATGGCTGTTTGGGAAAAAAGAGTAGAAAACCCAAAAGGAATTATTCTTTTTGTACATGGTAGAACTTGGAGTGCGGTTCCTGATTTTGATTTACAAGTAGAAGGCGAAGATTTGTCACTAATGGACGGAATGTTAGCTGAAGGATATACTTCGTATGCAGTAGATTTAAGAGGGTATGGGAAAACTCCGAGAGATAGCACAGAATGGTTAACGCCAACTGTGGCAGCAAAAGATATTATCAATGTATTACATTGGATTTCTACTCAAAATAACAACAAAAAAGTGCATTTGTTTGGTTGGTCTATGGGTTCAACATCATCGCTATTAGCAACCCAGAAAAATTCAGCAGACATTGCAAGCCTAACACTTTTCGGTTTTTGGAAAGACATAAATTACCAACTTCCAGAAAATCCAAAGAACCATCAACTAAGAAAGACTGTGAATACAGCAAAAGCTGCTGCAAGTGATTTTATAGTTCCGGGGAGTATCAGTAAAAAAGCCATAGATACTTATGTTAAAATGGCTTTAGAAAGTGATCCTATTAGAGTAGATTGGAAAAATGAACATGAGTTTAATAGTATAGATCCATCATTAATAACCATCCCTACTTTAATCATACAAGGAGAATTAGATCCAATAGCGCCAACAGCAGTGCAAGCAGCATTATTTGTAAAATTAAAAACCGCAGATAAAAGCTGGGTAGTTATCTCTGGAGGAGATCATGCCGCATTTATGGAAACACCAAGAAAACAGTTCATAAGTGCATTTGAGGCATTTATAAAACGATTTAACTAAAAATAAATTAAAAGGTTATTAGACTAAAAAAAGGATGCTCATTTGAACATCCTTTTTTTAGTTTCTATAAAGTTAAATTTTGTTTGAGTCTTTTAACTACGCTCAATATAAACGAAAGGTGAGAACTTATTTCTTAAACTCAATTGCAGGTAATACTTTACCGGTACAATCACCAAAACCAATACGAATATCTTCGTTTTCACAATGAGCACGCATAATTACGGTGTCGTTATCATTAATGAATTTACGTTCAGAACCATCGTTTAGTTTAATTGGGTTTTGTCCACGCCAAGATAATTCTAACATAGAACCATAACTATCTTTTGTTGGTCCAGAAATAGTTCCAGAACCCATCATATCACCAGCTTCTACTGGACAACCGTTTACGGTATGATGCGCCAATTGTTGCACCATTGTCCAATACATATATTTAAAATTAGAATTTGCAACAACGGTTTCTTCTTTTCCTTCTGGTTTAATTCCTACTTGTAATTTAATATCATAACTTTTTTTACCATCAATTTTTAAATACGGTAAAGGCTCATGAACTTGTTTTGGATTATCCGTTCTAAATGGCTCTAAAGCATCTAAAGTAACTATCCAAGGAGAAATGGTTGATGCAAAGTTTTTTCCTAAAAAAGGGCCTAATGGTTGATATTCCCAAGCTTGAATGTCTCTTGCAGACCAATCATTAAATAACACCATTCCAAAAATATATTCTTCTGCTTCTTCAATAGAAATACGATCTCCCAAGGTATTGGAATCTGTAGTAATAAAAGCCATTTCTAATTCGAAATCCAATAATTTTGTTGGTCCGAATCCTGGTGTATTTGTTCCTTCTGCAGGTTTAGATTGTCCGTAAGGTCTTCTTATTGGTGTTCCAGACGGAATGATAGAAGAGCTTCTACCGTGATATCCGATAGGAACATGTAACCAGTTTGGCATTAATGCATTTTCTGGATCACGGAATAAAGTACCTACATTTGTAGCATGCTCTTTACTTGCATAAAAATCTGTGTAATCGCCAACACTAACAGGTAATAACATTTCTACTTCTTCCATTCTAAAAATGATTTCTGTTTTATGTTCTTTATGATCTCTTAAGCCACTTTTAGTGACATCAAAAATATCTGCAATTCTATTACGAACTAAACGCCAAGTTTTACGACCATCAGCAATAAAATCATTTAGAGAATCTTGTAAGAAAAGATCATCAGTAAGCGGAATTCCATCAAAATAGCCTAATTGATGCAAGGCACCTAAATCGATAGCATAATCGCCAATTCTTGTTCCGATGGTAATAATATCATCTTTAGTAATAAATACACCAAACGGAATATTTTGAATTGGAAAATCAGAATCTTTAGAAACAGGTAGCCATGATTTTCTATTTGGGTTATTTGCAGTTAATTTCATTTAAATATATCTAGTATTAGTTTTTAACTAATGTTATTAAATTTTTATCAAATATAATAGAAAGTTGTTAGTTGCAAAATGATTTTTATTACTTTTGATAATCTTTATATAAACAAACAACAATGCAACTAGATAATCAAATTTTTGATCTTATTCAAGAGGAAAAAGAAAGACAACAAAATGGCTTAGAATTAATAGCGTCAGAAAACTTTGTAAGCGACCAAGTGATGTTAGCACAGGGTTCTGTCTTAACCAATAAATACGCAGAAGGATATCCTAATAAACGGTATTACGGCGGCTGTGAAATTGTAGATATTGTAGAACAAATTGCAATTGATAGAGCAAAAGAATTGTTTGGAGCAGAATATGTAAACGTTCAACCACACTCTGGATCGCAAGCTAATACAGCAGTTTTTGCAGCTTGTCTACAACCTGGTGATAAAATTTTAGGCTTCGATTTATCTCATGGAGGACATTTAACACATGGTTCTCCAGTAAATTTTTCTGGAAAACTATATACAACTTCTTTTTATGGAGTTGAAAAGGAAACAGGAGTTTTGAATTATGATAAAATTCAAGAAACAGCAATAAAAGAGCAACCTAAATTAATTATTGCTGGTGCCTCTGCATATTCTAGGGACATCGATTTTAAACGTTTTAGAGAAATTGCGGATAGTGTTGGTGCAATTTTAATGGCAGATATTTCTCATCCGGCAGGATTAATTGCAAAAGGAATTTTAAATGATCCATTACCACATTGTCATATAGTTACCACAACAACGCATAAAACCTTACGTGGTCCAAGAGGAGGAATGATTATGATTGGAAAAGATTTTGACAATCCTTTTGGAGAAACGCTAAAGAATGGAAGTCCAAAAAAGATGTCGACTTTAATTAATTCGTCTGTTTTTCCAGGAAATCAGGGCGGACCTTTAGAGCATGTAATTGCAGCAAAAGCAATAGCTTTTGGAGAAGCGTTAACAGATGAGTTTTTAGAGTATCAATTGCAAGTAAAAGAAAATGCAGCTGCTCTGGCTAGAGGATTAGTAGAAAAAGGATATGATATTATTTCTGGAGGAACAGACAACCATATGATGTTGATTGACATGCGAAACAAAAATATTTCGGGTAAAGACGCCGAAATTGCTTTAGGAAAAGCAAATATTACTGTAAATAAAAACATGGTTCCTTTTGATGATAAAAGTCCATTTATAACATCTGGAATTAGAGTTGGAACGGCAGCAGTTACCACAAGAGGATTAAAAGTAACCGATATGCAAACTATTGTTGATTTTATTGATGAAGCAATTCAGCATCATGATAACGATGAAGCATTAGCATCTATTGGAGAACGAGTTGAAGAAATGATGAGTTGTAGAAGATTATTTGTAATGTAAACTAATCGTGGTTCTTTAATAAAAAAGCTGCCAATAGATTGCTTGTTTTATGCCGTTAATTCATAGAGTTTGTAAAGAACTAACTTGTTTTTAGTGCTTGAAGTTATTCTTAAAATAAAAAGATCTTGTAGTAAATTTTATTCTACATTTACAAGTAAGTGCATAGAGCGAATTTGCCTTAAAAACAGATTATTTTATCTAACCAAAATATTTTATGAATAAGCAATCGAATGCAATTTTTATTTTTAAAAAAGGAACCTTTAATTAGTGCAAACGAACTTTGAAGACCTTATTTCTACCTTTTTAGAAAAGGGAATAGGTGTTTCTAACAATTTTTTAAGTACCGATTTAGCGTTACAATTAAAATTAAACTTAGTAGCTCTTTATAATCAAAAAGCATTAAAAAGGGCAGGTATCGGAAACGGTTATGTATCAACTAAAGATAAAAAAATTAGAAGAGATAAAATATTTTGGTTAGATAAAAAAGATAATAATGAAACTGAATTGTTATTTTTTGAGTTGATAGATTCTTTTGTTTTGTATTTAAATAGCACCTGTTTTACTGGAATCAAAAGCTATGAGTTTCATTATGCTTTATACGAAAAAGGTGCTTTTTATAAAAAACATATCGATCAATTTAAATCAGATAACGGTAGAGCCTTTTCTATGATTATGTATTTAAATGAAGGCTGGGTAAAGGAAAATGGTGGAGAGTTAAAAATTCATCAAAAATTGGAAGTTCAAATCATATCACCAGAAAATCAAAAATGTGTTTTTTTTAAAAGTAATGAACTAGAACATGAAGTACTTGTAACAAATGTATCTAGAATGAGTATTGCAGGTTGGTTAAAAACTTTTTAGCTACTTTTTTTGTCATTATTAATTCCGATAAATATCTTTAAAAAGAAATTAGATTTTGTGCCAAACACCAATTTAATTATGACTTGAGGCAGATTGCGTAGCGGAAATTCAATCTCTTAGGCTTTAAGATTAACAAACGATATACACAGAAATTTATTCTTAGTAATTACCGAACCTATGTTCTAGTGATATTTTCAATTATTGCACAAGGGTTAACTATAGAGAAGTTGGTGAAAAAATTAAAGGTTTAGTTACCTGTTTTAGGTTTGTCTTTATAATAAATATTTGCTTCAATTTGTGGTATTTCCCTTAATTCGATTTCTTTATTTAATTCATTTGATTTATCAATTAAATCTTGAGTTAATATTTTTTTGTTTCTTTTTTCCATTGGAGGATTTAATCTTTCCGCATCTTCAAACTTAATAACAGTTTCTAATATTTCTCTAGGAAGTAACGTTTTGCTTTTTTGTAGAATTTCTAGAAATTCATTAGCAAAAAACTGTTCAATTTGTATTTTACGTTTTGTAGTATGAGCGAATTTTCCAATAATTCGACAAACATTATCTCTTTCTTCTGGACTTAACTTGTCTGCAAATTCATACTCTTCAATCTTTTTAAGGCTAAGTATTATAGGTTCTAAAGAGTCTTTAGTTATTATATAAACATTATAATCACCAATATTATATATATATTCTTTTATTATATGTGTTGTATTAGATGGAATAACTAGATATAAATCATTTTTCACATCTTTATGTTTAGCATATTTCTTTAAGCTTTCTGTTTGAAGTTTTATATATTTAGGAAAATTATTTAAATCTTCATTTGCTGGACTTTTCGCATCAAAAATCACTAGTTGATCAAGGATTTCAATAGTATTATCTGGTTTTATTCCAGAATATGGAAAATCTTTACCTTCAACGTATTTTATTACATTGTTCTTACATATTAATCTAATATGATTTTCTACATCTTTTTCATGCTCACTCCAAGTTTCTTTAAGCTTTTCTAGTTTAACTCTTTCATTATTAACTCGTTCATCATTTAATCTAGTTTTTTCTTTTTCTAATGAATCTTGCAAAGTGTTTGTTGCTTCAATATTTTTCTCATATTGTTTAATTCTGTTTTCCTCATCTTTTTTCAATGAAGTATTTTTATCTTTTAATGTATTTCTTTCTTCCTCAATCAATTTTAGAGTGTTCTCTAATTTGTCCTTAGAGTTTTTCAATTCTTCAAAAGGCTTTAATTTTGTGTTAAGGATATCTATATCTCTTTGTAAGTTTTTTAATTCACTCTCTTTTACAGCGATATCAGAATTAAGCTTATTTTTATCTACTTGCAAAGCCTTGAGGTTTTCATTTAGTTGAAAATTAGTATCTTCTAATTTTCCATTAATCTCATCAAGATGACTGTTCTTTTCATTTAAAGTAGAAATCTCTTTTACAAATTTTGATTTAGAAATAAAAAAACCTAAAACGCCACCAATCACAGCTCCTACGATAATATATACTATCATTTCCATAAACTATTTAAATATTAAATATTGAAGATTATAAAATTAAGAGTTTTATATTTGTGTACATAATAATAAGTGTTTTTTTTGTAAACTTATAGCTACTTTATGATTTCAAAATTTATTTTTAAAACTATTTTAGGTTGGAAATTGGTTGGCGATTTCCCTAAAAATATTAAAAAATATATAGTTATTGCTGCTCCACATACTAGTTGGCAAGATTTTCCAATCGGAATTTTAGCAAGAAATACTTCTGGAATTAAAATCAATTTTATCGGTAAAAACTCTTTATTTAAAGGTCCGTTTGGATTTTTTTTTAAAAGCTTAGGCGGTACACCAGTTGATAGATCTAAAAACAACAATTTGGTGGATGCAATTGTAGATGTATTTAACGCAAAAGAAGAATTTAGATTGGCTTTATCTCCTGAAGGAACAAGAAAAAAAGTAGCTAAGTGGAAAACAGGTTTTTATTATATTGCTAAAGGGGCAAAGGTGCCAATTGTAATGGCAACGTTGGACTTTGGAAACAAACAAGTAAAATTCTCTGAACCCTATTATACTACAGATGATAAAGAAAAAGACTTTAACTATTTTAAATCTTTTTTTACATCAGAAATGGCAAAAAAGCCTGCACAATATTAAATAAAAAAAGCCTACTTTTAAGTAGGCTTTTATGCGTATCTATTACTTTTTAATCCCTGGTAAATTAACTGGTTTCTTTGTTTGCCAATGAAAAATTGGAGCTTTCTTTTTTACTGGTA
>Ga0209491_10004134_pt1 | contig 22778 bp, 7 predicted proteins | sample BON02_FD_187213 | JGI IMG/M metagenome (GOLD analysis project Ga0209491, IMG submission 187213) | Freshwater microbial communities from Lake Bonney liftoff mats and glacier meltwater in Antarctica - BON-02 (SPAdes) (version 2) | ecosystem: Environmental > Aquatic > Freshwater > Ice > Glacier... | reverse complement strand
GGCGCTGACAGAGGCCAGCTAGCTACCTACTCGCGAGCACACACATGTACACTCGCGGGCACACACAAGCACCCCGATGTGTTCCAGTTTTAGTTTTTTTATTTACATAGAGATAGAGCTCGACGAGACTCATAATAAGTTTCATTATTATATATATATATATATAATTATTATTAATTATTATTTTATTATTATTATATCGGAGGTCAGGTCCAGGTCTCGTGGGGATGGATCTATCTGGAGCAAGGTACGTGGATTGGTGGATTGGAGGCGAGTCGAGTGTAGGTGTAGGTAAACAACAAAAGGTGACGTGTGACGTTCTGAATCGTTCTGTTCTAATTATAACTATAACTTTATTGTTTTTTGAGACTCGCCAAGCAATCTCTATAAACAAGTAGGAACTAGAGCTATAGTAACTGCTATAGCTATAGCATCTTTGATTTTTTTTTTTTTTTTACAAGATCCTAAACTCTGTGCTTTTAATTATTTATACACATATATGCCGGGAGAAACCAGACTGCTGGCTAGGAGCTGGGAGAGACAGGAGTCGGACTGCTGCGAGAGACGGCAACGGCAGTCGGCGTCGGCCAAGGAACAGCTGTCGCAAGCGTCGGCCAAGGAAGGAGCAGCCGACGCCGAGACGCAATCACCGGCAATAACATGCCGGGAGAGACCAGACTGCGGCTGGGAGAGACGAGAGACAGAGACAGAGATAGAGACAGGAGCAGTCGGACCGCTGCGAGATATGGGGCAGTGTCCGCAGTCGACAGTCGGAAGGCCCCTCCACTCCCACTGGGGGGGGGGACCTCATGATCGGTGCTCCAGGGTCGGGGTCCCGCCAGACTCCCCTCCTAAACCGGGGAGTTTTGGATTTTGTTTTAGTTAAAATACAGGGGGGGTCATTTTTTTCTTGCAAAAAAAAAAAAATACTGTCTCAGTAGTCGTGTGTGCGGACGTCGGGTAGTCGGTTGTCTAATAAGAATAAGCTGGCTGCTCAGTAGACCATGACCATGCTTGGTCGGTAGCCCGCGAGTAGACTCAGACTCACCTAGTATGTACATATAGTACATAGTAAATGTACACATATAGTTATAGGTTGTTAGGTCTAGTAGTGTTAGTTAGTAGGTGTGTGTGAATTGTGTGCGGTGTGCGGCAGTGTGGCAGTGTGCGTGCGGGTCTTATTTTTGCTTGGGGCGACGGCGATGACGCGACAGGCGACAGGCCGGCGCGTAAGACGGGTTAACCCCCCGTTTTTTAGGCTCCCAAAGCCCTTCTCGGACCAGTTTCCTGCGCCTGAGCCTGCCTGAGCCGCGTGTATGCCCGTGTACGGCCCGTGTCCCCCTTTTACCATCTGTGACCTGTCGCGGCTGTGAAAAGCCGTTTCAGTGACACTTACTTAAGGAAGGGGCCTTTGCCTTTGAAATCACTCTCGTGACGAGAAGGGGTAGTAGGTAGGCGGGGCTGCGCACACGAGGCACCGCCTTGGCCCTGGCCGGCTGGATGTGTTCCGTAAGACATATATAGGTATAAGGCCCGAATGTTAGTTTTGTTTAAGAGTTTCGGTTTTGCTCGACACACTGTGAAAACAGTTTTGTGATTTAACCCCTTCGGCTTCATTATACGCCCAGGTATAAGGTGTATGTAAGTAATGTCGGGTTCGGGTTGACGACCTTAGTGACCTACCAACGTAACGTAAACATAAGTATGTACGTAAGCCCTTTTACGTAAGTAAGGTGTAAGGAATTTTATCTGTACGCTTATAGCTTATGCACAGACAGCTCAGACATCAGACAGCAGCGACAGCGACAGAGACAGACACATAAATATTATTATTAAATATGACGTTTTTTTTTTTTTTTTTTTTTTTTTTTTTTTTTTTAATGCAAATACATAACTTACAATTACAAAGTTGCAGCCCTTGGCGAGATACGTCCAAATCCGCCCTCGAATTCCGATTTGGTGAAGCCGAACATTTAGAATTCCGATTTCCGTTTCAGGACTTTTTTTCTCCCGATCATGAGGTTCCCCCCCCCAGTGGGAGTGGAGGGGCCTTCGACAGTCGACGTCGGCCAAGGGCCAAGGAACAGCCGTCGCACATGAGTCGGCCAAGGAACAGCCGCCGCAACCACTACCGGCGAGAAGCCGAGAGAGACGACGATAGACGAGACCACACATTGCCTGCTAAAGTTGTACCCACCCCCAACCCCCACGCCACCCAGCCAGCCCCAGGATTAGGCTAGAAATACCGATGATGATATGCTTACCCCCACAGGGTACTCCTCCCCCACGCAGCAGCCGATATGGCCCACTACCGGGTGGGAAAATACCGAGGGGGAATTCTGTTACTCAACGGTCGGTTACTCGCATTGCCTGCGCGCTGCGCTGCGCAACAACGCGATGGCCGCGGCTAAGCGGCTTGGAGAGATCGCGTGGCACCAACCTCCGACGCGGGGGGAGGGCCCGTCGCCCCGTTCGGGGCACACACTCACCGTCGACTCGAAGGCGGGCAAGGCGATGCTCTTTGGCGGGTGCGGCGTCGACGCCGAGGGCCAGCCTGCCATCTTCAACGAGACTTGGCTGCTCACTACGCAGGAGCCCATGGCGTGGGAAAACGCGGACGTGATGGGCGATGTTCCCTCGCCGCGCTGGCGTCACACCGCCACGCTGCTGCCGAGCGACGGCGGGATCCTGGTGTTTGGTGGGCATTGGAAGGGCAAGCGCTACAACGACGTCCACGTCTTCAACGTGGAGAAAAAAGAGTGGGAGATCAAGGAGTGCTCCGGCACCCCGCCACCGCCGCGCTCGCACCACACCGCCTCGCTGGTCACCTTCCCCGCTGAGGCGCCACACGAGGGCGTTGAGGGCGAGGGCAAGCCCAAGGAGGACAAGCTCATCATTATTGGCGGCTACGGCGGCTCCGGCACCGCGCGCGACTTCTTTGCTGACATTCACGTGCTCGAGCTCTCTACCTGGACCTGGACCAAGGTGCGCGCCAAGCGCGACGCGGCTGCCGGGGCGTTGTGGGGGGGAGGGGGCGTCCGGAGCTGCGGTCTTGAGGCGCCGGCGATGCCGCCGAGGGCGCCGCCGTGCGCGATTCGCCGCCGCCCGCCGCGCGCGGCTGCCCCGCAGGGACTGCTTTTTGAGTATGTGTGCGCACGCCCCTCCCTCGCAGGTGAGCAACGTGCGCGGCAACCCGCCCAAGGCACGCTCGGACCACACGGCCTCCACCTCGGGCACGACGATCATCGTGCAGGGCGGCCGCGGCTGGTCTGCTGGCAAGGGCTCTACGGGCCTCTTTGACGACACCCACCTGCTCGACGTCACCAAGATGGAGTGGCTCGAGCCGCCCGGGTACAGCCCTGAGGACGACGAGCCAGCCTGCTGGCCCAAGCTGCAGTCGACCCTATGGAATCACCAGGCCATCTGCGTCGAGTCGGTCCCCTCGGACAAGCTCTTCGTCTTCGGCGGCCAGAAGGCGCCGCGCGAGTACTCCAACAGCCTCGCCATCATGGACGTCGCCTCCAACTCGTGGGTGCCGCCGCTCGTCGCGGGTGCGGCTCCCACCGCGCGCGAGGACTCGGCCTTTGCCTACGACCCCGCCACCTGCAACATCATCTTCTTCGGCGGCTGGCGCCAGAAGTGGCTCAACGACCTCTGGACGCTCAACGTTGCCGGCGTCGTCGGGCCGCCGTACGCCGTGCTCAAGGCGGAGCCCTACACCGGCCCGCTGACTGGCGGCACGCCCATCACGCTGCGCGGCCTCCGCTTCATCGAGTCGCCGATGGTGCAGGTGCGCTTCACCGACGGCAAGCGCGAGGCGACCGTGACTGGCCAGTACGAGTCCCCCGAGGCGATCCTCTGCAAGGCGCCCGACTTCAGCAAGTTCGGCGCCGTCGAGGTGGTCGTGCGCGTCTCGATCAACGGCGACCCCTTCACCGTCAACGAGACGACCTTCATCTACTACGCCAACACGCAGGCCAAGAAGTCGATGGCCTTCGGGCCGGGCCTGCTCTCGGGCCTGCGCGCCGGCCAAAAGGTGGCCTTCATGCTGCAGGCCAAGGACCTCGGCGGCAAGCTGCGCACCACGGGGCTCGACCCGGTCAAGTTCATCGTCACGGGCCCTGCCAAGGAGATCGAGGAGGCCGAGATCGTCGACTTTGGCGACGGCACCTACCAGATCTCCTACTCGGTCCCCGCCGCCGGCGAGTACCAGGTGCAGCTCCAGATTGACGAGAACCCAAACGATCCGGGCTCGGTCTTCTCCAACGTGCGCGGCTTCCCGCGCGCGATGGTCTTCGACCAGATGTGGGAGAAGCAGGCGCCATCCGGCACCGCCACGCGCCTCAAGGGCTACCTGCGCTTGCACGGCGACGCCTCCACCGGCAAGGTCTTCGCCTACGTCAAGGACAAGGCCGACAAGGGCCTGCTCGACTACGGCGCCCAGCCGGATCCCGAGGCGCCGCCGCCCGCCGCCGGGGGCGACGAGGCCGCGGGCGAGGGCGCGGAGCAGCCGGAGGGGGTGAAGGAGGAGAAGAAGGCGGCCGACATGGTCTACACGCTCGACCTCGGCGCCTCGGCCTGGACGGCCGAGACGCTCGCCGAGTCGTCGGCCGCCGAGCCCGACTTCGTCGCGCTGCGCGCCGCCAAGCTCGAGGCGCTCAAGGCGGCGGGCGTGCCCACCGAGCTCGCGCTCGCCATGGTCAAGCCGGCCGCCGCCCCACCGCTCGCTGACTGGAGCCTCGCCGGAACCCTTTCCGGCGCATGCCCCGCGGCGCGCACCGGCTTCCTGGTCGAGGTGCTCGACGGCAAGGCCTTCGTCTACGGCGGTCTGTCCGCCGACGGCGATGTCGCCTACGACGATGTGCACGTGCTCGACCCGTCGAAGGGCGCCTGGACGCGCCTTTACTCGTGCGTTATCGGCAAGGACGTCTTCCTCGCGCGCCACTCGTGCTTCTGCGGCACCAAGGTCGTCTCCATGGCCAAGGGCGCCGTGGGCGACGCCATCGAGCTCGTCGACGTGCTCGATCTCGCACCGCTGCTCGACCCGAAGGCGTCCGACTTTAAGGCGGTCATGCTCGACGCCATGTCGAAGCAGCTCACCGAGCTCGCCGCCACCGTCAACGGGCTCAACAGCGCCATCTCGTCCGAGATCGCCGAGGGCGACACCGCCGCGCTGCAAAAGGTGATGAAGGGTCTCAAGGGCGTACGCGACAAGCAGACGGACCTCGAGTACGCCACGGACCAGATTGACGACATGATTGGCTACATGGCCAAGCACGGCTTGGGCAAGACGGAACCGCTCTCGCGCAAGCTCGAGGCGGTGGTCGAGGTGCTCAACAAGACCAAGAAGGAGGCGCCCCTCGTGCGCAAGGCGGTCAAGCCGCTGCAGGACACCGAGGCGATGCGCGTCATCGAGACGCTCGCCGAGTTTGAGGAGAAGATGGCCAAGGAGCACAAGAAGTTCCTCAACGGCGACGTCTTCTCCAACGGCATCGGCTACGACACCGCCTACACCAAGCTCGCCGCCACCGCCACCCAGATGGCCGAGCTCGAGAAGGAGTGCGCCAAGATGTCGGCGCTCGCCGACCTCTTCGAGTTTGGCGAGAAGCTGCAGCCGGCCCAGGAGACGCTCGCGCTGATGCAGCGGGAGCGCATCAAGATCAAGGGCGTGTGGGACCTGCAGTGCATCGTCCAGTCGCAGCTCGACGAGTGGAAGAAGGTTCTCTGGACCGAGATCAGCGTGGGCACCATGGAGGAGGAGACCAAGACCTTCACCAAGATGGTGCGCGGACTCGACAAGTCGGTGCGCGACTGGCTCGCGTACCGCGGGCTCGACTCGATTATCAAGAACTTTGCCACCACCGTGCCGTGCGTCGCCGACCTCAAGTCGCCCTCGATGCGCGACCGCCACTGGGAGAAGCTCATGGGCATCACGAAGAAGAACATCGACGTCAACAACTCCGCCTTCAATCTTGACAACATGCTCGCGCTCGAGCTGCACAACTTCGTCGACGACGTCGGCGAGGTGGTCGACCAGGCGACCAAGGAGGACAAGATGGAGCAGACGCTCGTCAAACTCGAGCAGACGTGGAAGTCGATCGAGTTTGATTTCGACCGCCACGCCGAGACGGACGTCTACCTGATCCGCATGCAGGAGCCCGACTTCGAGATGCTCGAGGACAACCAGCTCGTGGTGCAGGGCATGATGGCCTCCAAGTACCTCGCCACCTTCGAGGAGCCCGTCACCAAGTGGCAGAAGGACCTCTCGGCCGTCTCGGACGTGCTCAGCATCATGCTCGACGTGCAGCGCAAGTGGGCCTACCTCGAGACGCTCTTCATCGGCTCGGAAGAGGTGAAGAAGGAGTTGCCTGCCGACGCCGAGCGCTTTGCCGGCATCGACGTCGACTTCAAGGCGCTGCTGAAGGGCTTCAGCGCCGAGAAGAACTGCGTGCGCGCCTGCGCCGTGGGCGGCCTGGTCAAGAAGCTCGACACGCTCACCGGCGCCCTCGAGCTTTGCGAGAAATCGCTCGCCGACTTTCTCGAGGCCAAGCGCCGCATCTTCCCGCGCTTCTACTTCGTCTCCCAGACAATGCTCCTCGACATCCTGTCCAACGGCAACCGGCCGTGGATCGTGGCCAAGAACGTCAACGCCATGTTCCAGGGCGTGAAGGAGCTCGGGCTCCAGGGCGACCCCGCGATGACGGTCCACACCATGACCTCCAACGAGGGCGAGGTGCTCAACATCGAGATGAAGGGCCCGCTCACCCTCGACGGCAAGGTGGAGAACTACCTCAACAAGCTCATCACGCGCATGCGCGACGAGCTCCGCGTCCAGCTCGGCCGCGCCATCGACCAGTACCAGACCAAGGGCAAGGAGGGCAAGGAGCGCGTCCTCTGGCTGCACGACCATCTCGCGCAGCTCGTGCTCGTCGTCACCCAATACGAGTGGACCAAGCTGACCGACAAGGCGCTCGACGCCGTCGCGGCCGGCCAGAAGAGCGCCATGGAGGACTACCGCAAGCTCCAGCTCGACATGCTCGACGACTGCATCAAGGCGGTGCAGGGCAAGCTGGACCGGCTCAACCGACGCAAGGTGATGAACGTCATCACCCTCGAGACGCACTCGCGCGACATCAACGTCGGCCTCATCAGCCAAGGCGTCGACCGCAAGGACCATTTCCTCTGGCTCGGCCAGCTTAAGACCCGCTGGGAGACGGGCGCGCACCACGGCTCCGACGGCGAGGCGCCCGACGCCTTCCTCTACATCTGCGACGCCATCTTCCGCTACTCGTTCGAGTACCTCGGCTGCGCGCCGCGCCTCGTCATCACGCCGCTCACCGACCGCATCTACATCACCGCCACGCAGGCGGCGCACCTGATCCTCGGATGCGCGCCCGCCGGCCCCGCGGGCACCGGCAAGACCGAGACGACCAAGGACCTGTCGGCGCAGCTCGGCAAGGCGATCTACGTCTTCAACTGCGGCCCCGAGATGGACTACCTGACCATGGCCGACATCTTCAAGGGCCTGGCGGCGTCGGGGTCGTGGGGCTGCTTCGACGAATTCAACCGCCTCATCGCGGAGGTGCTCTCCGTCTGCTCTATCCAGTACAAGTCGGTCCTCGACGGCATGCGGAAGGGCGGCGACTCGTTCCGCTTCTCGGGCATCGACTATTACCAGCACCCCGACGGCTCCATGTCGTTCATCACCATGAACCCCGGCTACCTCGGCCGCCAGGAGCTGCCCGAGTCGCTCAAGGTGCTCTTCCGCCCCGTGACGGTCATGGTGCCCGACTTCCAGCTCATCATGGAGAATATGATGATGGCCGAGGGCTACACCACCGCCAACGACCTCGCCAAGAAGTTCTTCACCTTCTACAACCTCAACCAGGACCTACTGTCCAAGCAGATGCACTACGATTGGGGCCTGCGCGCCATCAAGTCGGTGCTTGTCGTCGCCGGCACCTTCCTGCGCGCCGAGCCCGACCAGCCGGAGGCGGGCCTGCTCATGCGCGCGCTCCGCGACTTCAACCTGCCCAAGATTGTGGAGGACGACATGGTCGTCTTCATGGGGCTGCTCAAGGACCTCTTCGCCGCGGTCTTCGACGCGATGCCCCGGATGCGCAACTCGGAGTTCGAGGAGCTCATCAAGACGGTCGCCATCGAGTCGAAGCTGCAGCCGAGCGACTACTTTGTGCAGAACGTCGTCGACACGCAGGACCTGCTCGACATTCGCCACTGCATCTTCATCATCGGCACCTCGGGCAACAACAAGTCGTCCACCTGGACCACGCTCTGCAAGGTGTGGACCCGCGGCGGCGAGCGCGGCAAGACCATCTACCGCGACATCAACCCCAAGGCGATCACGCCCAACGAGCTCTACGGCTTCATCAACATCGCGACCCGCGAGTGGAAGGACGGCCTGCTCTCATTCACCATGCGTGAGCTCGCCAACATGCCCGACACCAACCCTAAGTGGATCATCCTCGACGGCGATCTCGACGCCAACTGGATTGAGAACATGAACTCCGTGATGGACGACAACCGACTCCTCACGCTCGCCTCCAACGAGCGCATCCGCCTGCTCACGCACATGCGCATGATCTTTGAGATCCGCGACCTCGCCTTCGCCTCGCCCGCCACCGTCACCCGCGCCGGCATCCTCTTCATCTCGGAGCGCCAGCAGTGGAAGAACTACGTGCAGTCGTGGATCGAGAACTATTCGGCCGAGGAGCCCTTTCAGGTCAAGGCCGAGCCCAAGGCGGCACGCAAGGCCAAGCTGGAAAGTCTCTTCGCCAAGTACTGCGAGCCGGTGCTGCTCGAGCTTGCGATGAACTACAAGCACATGATCCCCAACCTGCTCGACTTTGGCCTCGTCCAGGCGCTCTGCAACTTCCTGACCGACCTGCTCGTGGTCGACAACGTCGGCGTCACCGGCCCCGAGCACTTCGAGATATACTTCGTGCTCGCCTGCGTCTGGGCGTATGGCGGCGCCATGTCCATCACCGCGGGCGTCGACTACCGCAAGAAGTTCTCGCAGTACTGGAAAGACACGTGGAAGACGGTCAAGTTCCCGCACCGCGGCGAGGTGTTTGATTGCTACGTGGACAAAGCCAAGCACGAGTTTGCCGCGTGGACCGAGATCGTGCCCGAGATCACGTACGACTCGGCGTCCACGCCCATGGGCCAGGTCACCGTGCCCACCTCGGAGACCGTCGCTATCTCCTTCTGGCTTGACAACCTCATCAAGAACAAGCATGGTGCCATGCTCATCGGCGGCGCCGGCTGTGGCAAGACCGCCATCATCAACGGCAAGCTGCGCTCGCTGCCCGAGGAGTACGCCGCCGAGCTGGTGAACATCAACTACTACACCAACGCCAACATGTACCAGAAGATTCTCGAGTCGCCCCTCGAGAAGAAGGCGGGCAAGAACTATGGACCGCCGGGCAACAAAAAGCTCATCTACTTCGTGGACGACCTCAACATGGCGGCGCTCGACAAGTACAACACCGCGTCCAACATCTCGCTGATGCGCCAGCACATCGACTATGGCCACATCTACGACCTGAGCAAGCTCTCGCCGAAGGTGCTTCTCAACACCCAGTACCTCTCGGCGATGAACCCGACGGCGGGCTCCTTCATTGTGAACCCACGCCTGCAGCGCCGCTTCAACACGTTTGCCATCAACTTCCCGTCGGGCGAGTGCCTCAACTCCATCTACGCCACCTTCCTCCTCGGCCACCTGAGCAGCTTCAACGACGAGGTGAAGGAGCTCGGCAAGCGCATTGTGCAGGCCGGCCTCCAGCTGCACAAGCGCGTCGCCGCCACCTTTCGCAAGACCGCCACCAACTTCCACTACGAGTTCAATATTCGCCACATGGCCGGCGTCTTCCAGGGCCTGCTCAACGCGCAGCCCGCCCAGTTCGCTGACCCGCTCAAGGTTTGCCAGCTGTGGCTGCACGAGTCGGAGCGCATCTACGGCGACCGGCTGGTCTCCAAGGAGGACCTCAAGAAGTACAAGGAGCTCGCCGCCGAGCAGGCGAAGAAGTTCTTCAAGGAGATGTCGCCCACCGCGCTCATGGCTGAGCCGCTCATCTTCTGCCACTTTGCCGGCGGCGTCGGCGAGAAGTGCTATGACCGCTGCCCGACGTTCAACGACCTCTCGGCGTTGCTCAACGGGGCCCTGGATGAGTACAACGAGTCCAACGCCGTGATGAACCTGGTGCTCTTCGAGGACGCGATGCGCCACATCGCTCGCATTTCGCGCATCATCGAGTCGCCGGGCGGTCATGCGCTGCTCGTCGGCGTCGGCGGCTCGGGCAAGCAGTCGCTCGCGCGCCTCGCCGCCTTTGTGTCAGGCTACTCGACCTTCCAGGTCGTCATCACCGCCCGCTACTCGGTCAACGATCTCAAGGCGGACTTGCAGATCATGTACCGCAAGGCGGGCCTTAAGAGCGAGGGCATCTCCTTCATCTTCACCGACCAGCAGATCGCCGACGAGCGCTTCCTCGTCTTCATGAACGACCTGTTGTCGTCGGGCAACATCCCCGGCCTCTTCCCGGCCGAGGACATGGACGACATCATCAACGGTGTGCGTCCCGCGGTCAAGCGCGCCGGCCTGGCAGACACGCGCTCGTCGTGCTGGGACTACTTCATCAACCAGGTCGTGGCAAACCTGCACGTGATCCTCTGCTTCTCGCCCATCGGCGACCCGATCAAGGTGCGCACCCGCCGCTTCCCCGCGCTGGTCAACTGCGTCGTCATCGACTGGTTCCAGCCGTGGCCCGAGGAGGCGCTCGTCTCCGTGTCCAACCGCTTCCTCGTCGACGTTGACCTCGGTGACGACGACGTGCGTGCCGCCGTCAGCAACTTCATGCCCTACTCGTTCCTTGCGGTCAACGAGAAGTCGACCGACTACGCGCTCGTCGAACGCCGCTTCAACTACACGACGCCCAAGTCATTCCTCGAGCTCATTGCGCTCTACAAGTCGATGCTCGCCGACCGCCGCAAGCAGACGGACACCGCCATCACCCGCCTCTCCAACGGCGTTCTCAAGCTCGAGTCGACCGCCAAGTCGGTCGGTCAGCTCGAGGAGGATCTCAAGGTCAAGTCGGTGGAGGTGGAGGAGAAGAAGGCCGCCTGCGACGCGATGATCCCCAAGCTCGAGGAGGAGAAGGCCAAGGCGACCGACGAGGCCGCCAAGGCCAACGTCATCGCTGCCGACGCCACCGAGAAGGAGATCGGCGTCAAGGCGCTCAAGGCCGGCATCGAGAAGGACCTCGCCTCCGCCGAGCCCGCGCTGGTCAAGGCGTCCGCTGCGCTCGACGGCCTCGACAAGAAGGATCTCGGCGAGCTCAAGGCGCTCGGCAAGCCGCCCCCTGGCGTTGACGACGTCACCGCCGCCGTCATCTACATGCTCCACCCGACTGGCAAAGGCAAGATTGACTCGTCGTGGAAGGCCGCGCAGATCATGATGAAGGACGTCAACGGCTTCCTCAACACCCTCATGGGCTACAAGGACCGCATCGACGGCGGCACCGTGCCCAAGAACAACTTCGTCCTGCTTGCGCCGCTGCTCGCCAAGGAGCACTTCACCGTCGACATCATGCGCAAGAAGTCGAACGCTGCCGCCGGCCTGTGCGACTTCGTCATGAACATCAACGTGTACTGGAACATCAACGAGAACGTCGAGCCGATGCGCCTCATGGCCCTCGAGGCGACCGAGACGCTCGAGGCCGCCATCTTGGCCAAAGAGACCGCGCTCGCGGCCAAGGCCAAGGCCGAGGCGACCGTCGCCGAGCTCACCAAGCAGTTCAACGCCGCGGTCAAGGAGAAGGAGGACGTCATCGCCGAGGCGGACATGTGCGAACGCAAACTCGGCCTCGCGCAGCGCCTCATCAACGCGCTCTCCTCCGAGGGCGCGCGCTGGAAGCAGGGCATCGAGGACCTGAACGGCACCCTCGGCCTGCTTGTTGGCGACGTGTTGCTCGCCTCGGCCTTCGTCTCGTACATTGGCTGCTTTAACAAGCGCTTCCGCCTCGACCTCATGAACAACGTCTTCCTCCCGTACATGAAGGGGCAGGCCTCCGGCGCCAGCTTCACCACCCTCAAGAACGCCTTCGCGCTGCCCATGTCCGAGGGCGCCGACCCGCTCAAGATCCTCACCAACGACGCCGAGATCGCCTCGTGGAACAACGAGAGCCTGCCGTCGGACAAGGTGTCGATCCAGAACGGCGCCATTGTCACCAACTGCGCGCGCTGGCCGCTCATGATCGACCCGCAGCTCCAGGGCATCAAGTGGATCAAGAAGCATGAGGAGGACGGCCTCAAAGTCTGCCGCCTCGGCGCCAAGGCGACTCTGCAGATCATTGGCTCGGGCGTCGAGAACGGCTCGCCCGTGCTCATTGAAAATATTCAGCTGCAGATCGACGCCGTGCTCAACCCGGTCATCGGCCGCAAGACCGTCAAGCGCGGCCGCAACCTGGTGGTCAAGCTCGGCGACAAGGAGATTGACTACTCGCCCAAGTTCAAGCTCTACCTGCAGACCAAGCTGGCCAACCCGCACTACCCGCCCGAGATCCAGGCCGAGACGACCCTCGTCAACTTCATGGTGACCGAGGACGGCCTCGAGGACCAGCTCCTCTCGCTCACCGTCTCCAAGGAGCGCCCCGACCTCTCGCAGCAGGCGCAGGCGCTGCTCGTGCAGCAGAACGCCTTCAAGATCAAGATTAAGGAGCTCGAGGACGGCATTCTTATGCAGCTCGCCTCTGCTGAGGGCGACGTGACCGAGAACATTGACCTCATCGTGAACCTCGAGGACTCGAAGCGCGTGTCCGTCGACGTCGCGGAGAAGATGGTTGTCGCGCGCGAGACCCAGATCAAGATCGAGAAGGCCTCCGAGCTCTACCGCCCGGTCGCCAACCGCGGGGCACTCATGTTCTTCCTGCTCTCGGACCTCTTCAAGATCCACTCCTTCCATCACTACTCGCTCGCGTCCTTCACCATTGTCTTCGAGCGCGCCATCACGGGCAAGCGGCCCAACGCGCTCGAGTGGGATTCGGAGGCCGCGATGCAGGAGATCCTGCCGGAGAAGAAGCGCGAGGACTTCATCAACGCCCTCGATGCCGCCGAGGCCTTGGCAGCGGCGGCGGCGGGAGGCGACGACATCGACCTCGACGCGCTGCAGGAGCGCCTTGACTTCCTCGTCGATCGCATCACCTTCAATGTCTTCGGCTATGCGCGCCGCGGCCTCCTCGAGAAGCACAAGCTCATCGTCGCGACCATGCTCATGCTGCGCGTCAAGCAGCGCATGGGCGAGATCCCGGCCGAGGAGGCTGAGTACCTCACTTCTGGCCGCGTGATGGCCAACCCGCCGCAGATGACGGCCAAGGTTGCCGACTACCTGCAGGAGTCGCTATGGGGCGCCGCGTGCGCGCTCAAGGACGACGTGGCCGCCTTCAAGGCGCTGCCGGAGGACCTCGAGCTCAACCCCGAGGCCTGGAAGGAGTGGGTCGAGTGCCCCAAGCCCGAGCTTGAGGACCTGCCGGGCGAGTGGGCGGTCAAGTGCACGGGCTTCCAGAAGTTGCTGGTGCTCCGCGCGCTGCGCACGGACCGCGTCACCTCGGCCGTGACCAAGTACATCATCGACGAGATGGGCGACCGGTATATGACGCAGCCGTCCTTCGACATGGACGACACGTACGCCGACTCTACCTTCGCCACCCCGCTCTTCTTCGTGCTCTTCCCCGGCGTCGACCCCGGCACCGACATCGAGTCGCTCGGCAACAAGCTGGGTTACACCGAGGGCAACAGCCTCTACGTGTCCATCTCGATGGGGCAGGGCCAGGAGAAGAACGCCGAGAACGTGCTCGACCGCTTCACGGCGGACGGCGGCTGGGTCTTCTTGCAAAACGTGCACCTGATGCAGTCGTGGCTTCCGATCCTCGAGCGCAAGCTCGAGATTGCCGCCGAGGTTGGCCACAAGAATTTCCGTTGCTTCCTCTCCGCCGAGCCGCCGCCGATGCCCGACATGCAGACCGTCCCCGAGGGTATCATGCAGTCGTCCATCAAGGTGGCCAACGAGCCGCCGACAGACATCAAGTCGAACCTGCGCTCGGCGCTCTCGCTCTTCAGCCAGGAGACGTTCGACAAGTCGACGAAGCCCGTCTACCACCGCCCGATGCTTTTTGCTCTTTGCTTCTTCCATGCGCTCTGCCTCGGCCGTCGCAAGTTCGGCTTCATGGGCTTCTCGCGGCCCTACCCCTACAACAACGGTGACCTCATCGTGTGCGCCGCAGTGCTGCAGAACTACCTCGAGGCCAACGAGCTGACGCCGTGGGAGGACGTGCGCTACATCTCTGGCGAGATCATGTACGGGGGCCACATCACCGACCCGTGGGACCGGCGCGTGACCAACACCTACCTCGAGGTGCTGCTCAACCCGGACCTGACGGACGAAAAGTCGCGCTACATGCTGGCGCCGGGCCTGCCGCCGATGCTCGAGGGCGAGTTCGCCGACTACCAGAACTACGTTGAAAACGGCTCGCCGCCCGAGTCGCCCATCCTTTTTGGCATGCATCCCAACGCCGAGATTTCGCTCCTTATCTCGCTCTGTGACAACCTCTTCTTCACCATCATGTCGGTGCAGGGAGGCAGCGGGGGCGGCGGGGGCTCCGGCAAGGAGGACAAGGCCAAGGAGGTTCTCGAGGGCATCGTGAGGGTGCTGCGCGAAGAGTTCAACATGGTCGAGGTCAAGCAGCGCATCAAGGAGAAGGGCAACCCGTATCTCGTCTTCCTGCTGCAGGAGCTCGAGCGCATGAACCTCATCCTCTCCACCATCGCGTCACAGCTCGTGGAGCTCGGCCTCGGCCTCTCGGGCGCGCTCAACATCTCCGACGCGATGGACGCGCTCATCAACGCGCTCTACCTCAACCAGGTGCCGCCCGTCTGGCTCAAGATTTGCGGCCAGATTGGGCCGACCGGTACCTACAACCGGAAGACCCTGAGCAGCTGGTGGGCCGACCTGCAGCTCCGGTGGAAGCAGCTCGAGCAGTGGGCCGCACCGTCGAAGCCGCTCGAGGAGTGCCCGCCATCTGTCTGGCTGTCGGGCACCTTCAACCCGATGGGCTACGTGACGGCGTGCATGCAGGTGACCGCGCGCACCGAGGGCTATTCGCTTGACGAGATGCGCGTGCAGGCGGACGTGACGGACATCGTTGACCCGGACACCGTCGAGTCGCAGCCGGAGAAGGGCACCTACATTCACGGCCTCTTTATGGAGGGCGCGCAGTGGGACATTGCGACCAACTGCATCAAGCAGTCGGAGCCCAAGGAGCTGTACCCGACGATGCCCGTCATCCACGTCATCTCGGTGACGCAGGACCAGCTCAAGGTTGAGGGAGTCTACCGGTGCCCCATCTTCATGACCACCATCCACGGGCCCACCTTCGTATTTGCCGCGCCGCTACGCACACTGGTGCCGCCCTCCGTCTGGATTCTGGCTGGTGTGTCGCTCGTCATGCAGCCGGATTAAGCGACCGGCGCGCCGCGATGCAGCGTGTGCGACGGTACATCGCTCGCTGGCGCGGCGCGTGCCTTCCCGTGGGCGAGGGGAGAGAAGCGTCCCGATGCTCGAATAGTTGTAGTTGTTTGTTTGCGCGGCACAGGACGTTATTGTTGGGCGGTCGTGGTCCCTCACGGTGCACGAGTCCGTCTAGTTTCCGGGTGCCGGATGCGCGCGCGCAGAGCGCGTGCAGTGTATAGTATAGGTATAGATGGCCCCTTGCTCAACCTCTCCGATCTCCGGGGGGGCGGGAACCGAGGCTCTGTTCTGAGAGCCGAGCCGAGCCGGTGCGTGTTCTCCGTGTGCCCAAGGGCAGGGACTTGCGTCTTGCGCGACGAGACGCGTTCACGAGCCCAACGAGAGAGACTTGACATTTGACTTGATAATCAATGCAAAGTGCCCTGCACATGCACGCGCACGTTTCTCTGTCTCTGTGCACTCTGCGTTATGCCCGCTAGGTAGCTGCGGTTTCGGGTTCTAGTTCTAAGTGTTGTAGTAGGGGAAGGGGTTAACAGTTTTATTTTTATTAAAAGTTAAAACCCCCTCGAGGGCCGGCCGCCCCTCCGGGCGCCTCGCCTCCTGCCTCTTCCCTCCACCTCAGGGCGTTAAGAGCATAGCACGCCCAGGACGGCGGAGACCCGCGCGACCCCGGGCTGGCCTCACAGGCCTGCCCCTCACAGAGCAAACACACACTTAGAGAGAACAGAGACCCTCACAGAACTGTTGACGATGTAACTGTAACCTCCGGTCCATCCCACAACTGTAGAGACCACTATGCCAGTTGTCCTCTAAGCGCTTAGAGGTCCTCTTCCATAGTGGCCTTTTGTCCTTTACACCCCGCCTCAAGGCGCTTCGTCGAGAGCGCGGCCGCTGCAGCCGCGTGCGAGCCCATCTGACTCCGCATGCGCTGCTCGAAGACTTCCAAGCTAAGCCCGAAGCCCATCTCGGCCATCGCCGTCGCGTCGCGCCGCGTCGTCGAGAGCGCCGCCGCTGCAGTCACGTACGAGCCCGCCTCGCTCGCTCCGCAAGCGCTGCTTCAAGCTTAGCCTAAAGCCCACCTCGGCCGTCGCCGTCACCGTGGCGCCTCGTCGTCGAGAGCGCAGTTGCTGACGCGCGGACCTGTCTGGCTCCGCAAGCGCTACTCCCAGCTTAGCCCGGAGCCCATCTCGGCTATCGCCGCCACGTGGCATCTCGTCGTCGAGAGCGCCGCCGCTTTAGCCACGCGGGAGCCCGTCTGGCTCTGCACGCGGTGCTCCAAAATAGCCCAAAGCCCATCTCGGCCGTCGCCATCGAGTGGCGCCTCGTTGTCCCGACTGTAGCCACACCGCCTTGCTCCGCACGCGCTGCTTCAAGCTCATCCCAAAGCCAATCTCGGCCATTGCCGTCGCGTGGTGCTTCGTCGTCGCGAGCGCCGCCGCTGTACCCACGTGCAAGCTCGTCCGACGCCCATGCGCTGCTCTAAGCTAAGCCGAAGCCCATCTCAGTCATCGCCTAGCGCGTTGCTTCGTCGTCGAGTGCGTAACCCCTGTTCCTACGAGCGAGTCGTATCTGGCTCCGCGCACGTGAAGCCCATTTCGGCCATTGCCGTCGTTTGGCGCCTTGTGTAGAGGAAAAGTGCCGTACTGTACCAGTTGTGCCACTTTCCCTCTCAGCTGCAGAGGGAAAGTGCCCTACTGTACCAGTTGTGCCACTTTTCCTCTGAGCGCTTAGAGTTGCGGCAATCGGGTGAGCGCCTTCCATGAAGCCGATGTTTTGTAGAGGAAAAGCGCCGTACTGTACCAGTTGTGCCCTCTAAGCGCTTAGAGGAAAAGTGGCACAACAGGTACAGTACGGCACTTTTCCTCTACAGCTTCAAGCATAGCGGGGTGCTCAGCTCGGCCATCGCCGTTTGCGGTGCCTCGTCATCGAGCGCGCCATCCCCTCTGCCGCGTGCGCGGCTGGCTCCGCCCGCGCTTCAACTATGGCCTGAAGCCCATCTCGGCCATCGCCGTCGCGCGGTGACTCGTCGTCGAGAGCGCCACCGCTGAAGAAGCGCGCGAGCTCTCTCTGATTCCGCACGCACTGCTCTAGGCTTAGCCCGAAGCCCATATCTGCCATCGCCATTGCGCGACGCCCCGTCGTCGATCGCGCCGCCGCTGCAGCCGCACGCGAGCGCTGATTGGCTTGCACACGATGCACCAACCTTAGCCTGAGGCCATTCGATTGCCGACGCGCAGCGCCTCGTCAACGAGAGCGCCGCCGCTGTAGCCCCGTGCGAGCCCGCCTTGCTCCGTACGCGCTGCTGCCAGCTTAGGCAGCAGCTCATCTCGGCCGTCGCCGTCGCGTGGCGCATCGTCGAGACCGCCACCGCTGCAGCCGTGCGCGAGCCCGCCTTGTTCCGCACGTGCTGCTTCAAGCTTAGCCCAACGCCCATCTCAGCCAGCGCCGCCGCTGCAGCCTCGTGCGAGCCCACCTCGCTCCGCAAGCGCTGGTTCAAGCTTAGCCTGAAGCCCACCTCGGCCGTCGCCGTCACCGTGGCGCCTCGTCGTCGAGAGCGCAGTTGCTGTAGCCACGCGGGAGCTCGTCTGGCTCTGCACGCGCTGCTCCAGAATAACCCAAAGCCCATCTCAGTCATCGCCGTCGGACGTCGCCTCGTCGTCGAGAGCGAAGCCCCACGCGCAAGCCATCTCTGGCTCCGCGCGCGGAAAGCCCATCTCGGCCATTGCCGTCGCTTGGCGCCTTGTTGTCGAGAATGCCATAGCTGTAGCCATCAGGCGCGAGCTATATCCGGCTCCGCACGCGCTGCTCCCCGCTAAGCCTAACGTGCATCTCGGCCACCCCGTCGCTTGATGCCTCATTGAGAAAGCCTCAACTGCAGCCGCGTGCGAGCCCTTCTGGCTCCGCACGCGCTGCTTTCAAGCTTAGTCTGAAGCGCATCGTGGCCGTCGCCGTCGCGTGGCGCCACGTGGGTTGACCTCGAGCTGCTCGGCGCCTCTTGGACGCCGCGCGCACCGCTAATGTAGAGCCGCGCGCAAATCGTGCAGCCTCGATCTGCTCGGCGACCCCTTGGACGCCGCGCGCCACTCGCGTCGAGCTGCGCGCCCTTTGCAGACTCCAACTGCTCGACGTCCCTTGGCCGCCGCGTGCCACTCGCGTAGAGCCGCGCGCCCTTTGCAGCCTCGAGCTGCTCGGCGCCCCATGGACGCCGCACTCCATTCCCGTAGAGCCGCAAACCGATCTTGCAGCCTGCAGCTGCTCGACGCCCCTTTCGACGCGGTGCGCCGCTCGCGTAGAGCCGCGCGCCCTTTGCAGCTTCGAGCTGCTCGGCGCCCCTTGGAAGCCGCACACAACTCGCGTAGAGCCACGCGCCCTCTGCAAGCCTCGAGCTACTCGGCGCCCCTTGGACGCCGCACCCCGCTCGCGTAGAGCCGCGCTTCCTTTGCAGTCTCCAGCTGCTCGACGCCCCTTGGACGCCGCGTGCTCGTCTTCTCTGCTGCTGCCGCCTCCACTGCTGTCCACCCTGCAGTAACGTCCATGCTGCTCAGCCGCCATCAGGCGCGCCACGCCCCTCTCTTAAAGAGCGTCGCGCCTGCTGCAGCTCGTGCCGTGCCTGTTCCGTGGTCCTAAAATACGAGCTCCTGGCATGCGAGCTCCCGATCGCAAGCAGCCTCTGCTGTCTCCGCCGCCCTCGGCCCCGTCTCGCGCTGCGAGCATTTGGAGCGTCTCGCCTGAAACACAGCTCCAAACTGCTCTGTTGCCCTCTGCAGCGTCACACCGTCCACTCGGAGCGCCACATCTGAGCGCCGCGCCTCTAGCAGCGCGCTGCTGCCCATGGCGGCCTGGCCGCACTAACTCCTCCTGTAGCGTCGCGCCGTCCCGCGCCCACGGCTGTTTGCAGCAAACTCGAAACGCCAGACAGCAGGTCTCCGCTGCCCGCCCTCCATGCCGCGCTGCGAGCATTTGGAGCGTCTCGCCTGAAGCACAGCTCCAGACTACTCGCTTGCCCTCTGCAGCATTGCACCGCCCACTCCGTCGGCGGGCCTCACCTCCAGCCGCGCGCTGCTGCCTGTGGCCGTCCGCCTGGCCGCACTTACTCCTCCAAGCGTCACGCCGCACTAGGCTCTTCACTGCTCACAGCAAACTCGGCCCGCGCCGCGAGCATTTGGAGCGTCTCGCCTGAAGCACAGCTCCAGATTGCTCTGTTGCCCTCTGCAGCATCGCACCGTTCGCTCGGAGCGCCACGTCGGAGCTCCGCGCCTCCAGCAGCGCGCTGCTGCCTGTGGCCGTCCGCGTGGCCGCACTCATTCCTCATAGCGTCGCGCCGTTGTACGCACTCGGCTGCTCGCAGCAAAAACAGGAGCGCGCCTCGGGTTAATCCAGGCCGCAGTCCTCCTATTACTACTGTATGATAAAGTCCCGCCTCTGGCCTCTGCTTCTGATGGGTCTGCTGCGGCTGTCTCTCGCCCGCGCTGGCTTGCGCTGCTCGTTGCTTGGTCACCTTCTCCGCCGCGTGTGTTTGTCGCGTGTGCTGTCAGCACGCGTCTCCTCCACCCGCGGCCGCGGCCGCGCGCAGGTTGTACCCGTGCAGCCGGTGCCAGTGGGGGAGCAACGCGAGGCACGCTGTCCCGTCAAACACGTCGACTGTGAGCGCAAAGTGTGCGCGCTCCAGATCGACCCTCGCATCTGGGCAGAGCCGTTTTACCAGCCTGCCCACGTGGGTGATGAGCTCTTGTCGATCGACGCGCGTGGCGCCGCGCTGCTTCACCTCGACACAGTAGGAGCGCTCTGCCACGCCTGCCTCGACCAGAGGACGCAGCAGCGGCTCGAGCGCCGCCACAATGTCTTGCGTCTCGGCAGAGCAAGCCGCCTGGCACGGGAGCAACCGCACCACGAGGGGCGCTGGGCTCACTCCCGTCTGGAGCGCCTCCTCGAGCGCACGCACCGCCAGGCGAATCGGCTCCTCCGCCGGCGCCGCGGCGCACCGCAGGAAGAGCATCCCGGCGATCCCGGTGCGAGCCAGTGAGAAGCCCGACCGGCAGCCGGTAGTCTCCTGCTCCCGCCCATCGGCCACCAGGCCGAAGGCGCTTTTGCTGCCTTGGCCCACGAAAGATGCGAAGCCCGCGAGCATCTTGAGGCACTGGGCCGTGGCTTTCTTCTCGTGGAGCACCGACTCGCAACTCAAGCGCAAGCCGACCACCCCGTCGACCATCCACGGCGCGCGCCCGGCCGGCTCGGCCTCCGCAGCAGGGTCCCCCGCGCCGTCCTCGCCCGCCTGCAGCGCCTCCCTCGCCTCCGCGTCCTCGGGGCTATCGCACTCGCGCCCGACAAACTCGCGCAGCAGCGAGGTGGCGAAGGCGCCGCGCGGCAGAGTGAAGCGGAAGAGGACGCCCGCCGCCTCGGGGTGTGGTAGAATGCAAAAGTCGGACGGCAGGGCAAGCCGCGCGACGCGCCGACCGCCCGAGAGCACCGAGGGCTTGAGCGCCGAGAGAGACACTTCCGGCATGTACTCGCGCCAGACCGCGGCCTCCAGCGCCCCTGCGGCCCCGCGCGCCTGGGCCATCCCCGCGCCAAAGAGCGGGCCCGTGAAGCTGATCTCGCCAGCCGAAAACGCGGCGGCGTCTGAGTCGGGAACCCGCACTGTCGGATCAAACACCCTCTCGGCGGGGCCATCTCCCGCGGCGGCGCCCTCCTCGCCGGGCCTGACCGTGCGTGGCCTCGCCGCCGAGTGGGGCGGACAGACCAAGTCGCCCGCCCAGAGCGAACCGAACTTGCCCGCGCGGATGCGAGCCGAGACGCACTCGTTGAAGAGTGCCGACTGCAGACCGTTGAGCATCAGCGCGTCGAGCCACTGCGCATGCCGCCGCCGGCCCGCGCGGCCGCCGCCCACCCGCGCAGTTAGCAGCTCGCGAGAGCGAGCGAGCGTCGCGTCTGGGCCATTCTTGCCGAAGCGCTGCGGGCCGTAGAAGTTAGCCCACCCGGTGCCACGCAGGACATCGGCGATGCGATGTGCATGCGCCTCAGCTTCCGGTGGCAGCAGGTCGGTCGCAGTCACAACAATTTCAAAGCGATTTCCACGCAGCTGGCCAGTGCGGAGCTTGGCACGGTGCCAGCGCGGCTCACATTCGAGCACGAAACCGGCAGCGCTGCACCTTGCGCCGATTGCGCCCAGCGCGTCTCCTGCGCGTAACTGCGATGGTAGCGCATCGCGCGGCAGCGAGAAGGTTTGCGTGCAGATGGCGTGCCGGTCCTTGAGGCCAGCCGTGCCGATCTGATCGGGCTGCACTGCGAAAGCGCGCGCGAGCACGTTTACCACGTCACGGGTGGTCTGGCCCGTGCGCGTCAGGGTGACGTAGGCGTGGCCGGCGCTCTTCAGGTCCATCGCGTTGCAGGCAGCCACGTAGTCGTCCCGCTCATCTGCCACCTCACAGACGCGGAAGTGTGCCGGCGTGGACTTGATGTAGCCTCCGATGCCACCCAAGCCGCTCATGAACGGTAGCGCCGACAGACAGGGCGGCCTCGGCGCGGATACCAAACCTGTCATTGGAGAGAAGGACTCCGAGGCCGTACTCGGTGTGTGGCTCCCCGCGCCTCGTCAATCTAGTCTCGCGGTAGGGCCGCGGGCTGCCAGTTGGTTGACGACGAAAAGTCGGCGGCCAACTTATCTAGCGTGAGGATAGACAGCACACGCTAGATTGGGCGGGAATTGCTCGATGTTTGACCTTGCGGTATTTCAGTTTATCATCTTGCTCTCTGCAGTGGTGGGTTGACCACCATTCGACCCTGATTATACAATTCAAAGATAGGTCCCTACAGTATTGTCGATATTTTATTGCATTTAAAGGGGGTCGTGGAAAAAAAATATTGCACAATATTGTAGGTCCCTAGCTATACTAGGCAATAAAGGGAGGCTGGGTGGGAGGGTGGCATTGCACAATAATCAATAATGATAATGTGCAATAATCAATGCCCCCTTTCCCTTTCCGCATGTGTTACTGTTACTCGCTGTGTTGAGAGAACGTTTTTTTTTTCTGACACCTCGACCCATCCGAAATCCAACCCCTCAAAACAAAAAAACACCTACAAAACCACCTCAAACGACCCCCTCTCAAAACTGGGCGGGAGGGTGCAATAAGTGGTATAATATCGTGCAATAATATATATTGCACAGCAATAATATATATACATATATATATATATATATATATATATATATATATATATATATATATATATATATATA
>Ga0209491_10004129_pt1 | contig 22797 bp, 16 predicted proteins | sample BON02_FD_187213 | JGI IMG/M metagenome (GOLD analysis project Ga0209491, IMG submission 187213) | Freshwater microbial communities from Lake Bonney liftoff mats and glacier meltwater in Antarctica - BON-02 (SPAdes) (version 2) | ecosystem: Environmental > Aquatic > Freshwater > Ice > Glacier... | reverse complement strand
TATACACATATATATATATATATACATGAATATATATATATATATATATATTATGTATATATATTACTATATATATATCTCTATATATATATATATATCTATTTATGTATATATATATATATATATATATATATATATATATATATATATATATATATATATATATAGAAATATATATATATACATGTATATATAAATATATGTAAATATAAATATATGTATATGTATATATGCAAATATATGAATGTATGTATACACATATATATATATATATACATGAATATATATATATATATATATTATGCATATATATTACTATGGATATATCTGTATATATATAAATATATGTATTCATGAATATATAAATATGTATATATGTATTTATGTATTTATTTATATATGTATATATATATATATGCATATCGTCAAGCAAATGCATGGCTAAGCATTGATACAGGCAAATTTATGGGAGCACGCAAGCAAGTGTGAATATATCCTTCTGGCACGCTAATTGTCAGCACGGTGCGGATTGCGAACTTGCGCTGCTCCATGTCCGCGAAGGCGTGAAGCAGGGCCAGGCAGCTGTGCATACTGCACTCGCCCGAGAACACGTGCAGCTGCTCCTGCAGGGCGCTTGTTATGCACGATAGCGGGGTCAAGCGCAACAGGTCTTGGAAATCCACATCAACGGGATGTGCCAAGGTTGCTTGCTCATTCCGGGCGAATCATCTTGCGGGTCACCAAAATCGCAGAGCGACCCTTGAAAAACCATCGCAAAAAGTTCATGAACATTTGAAAAAATGTCTGAATTAACGCTGAAAAACGTTCGGAAAAGGCCCAGAAACAGCCTTAAAAACATCTGAAAAACGTCTAAATGTGTATGTGTGTGTGTGTTTGCGCGCGCGTGCGTGTGTGTGTGTGTGTTTGTGTGTGTGTGCGTGCGTGCGTGTGCGTGTGTGTGTGTGTGTGTTTTTCTTTCCAGACAGTCTTGGCCACTTTACTACAAGTTGACCAAAACGAGTGGCAATATATTCCCTGTTACTTAAGAAAATTCACTCTCAGGAATACGGGTCAGGGAGCTGAGCATCATCTTCCCCCCCCCCCACCCAATCACTCACCACATACACGTTTTAGATATGTATACATATATATATATATATATATATATTAGATTCTGGCTTGAATGACAGATGCTAGTCCACTACTACTCCCAAAGTGTTTGCACCGTCAGAATAGAAGGTGAATTTCCCGGACATTTCGGCGAAAGACTGTTCAACTGCACATAACAAAAATCCATCAACAACACTGCAAAGCATTCAACAGGTGCTGTCTGCCTTGCAGCAAACTCGGACAGAACCACTGAAAGCACACAGTCCAATTGTTCTGGCCACACAGTTTATCTGCCTCTGCACCACAAGCCCGCCGCTCTCCGTGAGGGCAGTCCAGTGGTCGCCCCCAGCAAGCAGGTCCATGGCGTCTGCTGTCGAGGCCGCAGCCCCCGCTCCCTATATACGCGCATGGTTTGCGAGCCCCGCACCTTCAGTTCTCGCGAACGCGCACCGCAAGCAGGTGCAGCAGGCCGTTGCCCATGTTCGCGTAGTCCCCGTCGAGGCGTACGCAATGCACCAGTATAGCCTCGAGCATCTCGTCCTGGAGGTCTCGGTGCGGCGCACCGCTTTGCGGGAGCTCGTGAGGCAACGGTGGTGGCGCGCCCAGGCGCGGGTGCGCGCCCATGCAGAAGGAAAGCTTGTGTCGACGCGATAGGTTACAGCTCTGCCCAACGTGCCCGCCGGGCACGAGACTTCCTTCGACGGGCGAAGGGAGCGCCAGCGGGGCGGGACGGAGCATGCCAGCGGCAAAACTATCAGTACCCCATATGTACAGGATACCCTGAGCGGTCACGGCAAACGAGATATCAGAGCCGCCCGCCACACACACAATCTTGGCGCCGCCAAAGGCAGCCGGCATGATGCGCGTCGGGACCCACCGGTCGAGCAGATCGCTGAGCCCGAGCGCACCAAATGTGCCCTCTCCACATGTCCAGACGGCGCCGTCCTCCGTCAGAACCAGTTGGTGCTGAAACCCGCAGCAACCCATATACACCTGCGACCCACCCCAGGTCGGCATCTTACCATCTGTCACCAAGGTTGGTATCACTCGGAGTGTGTCGTCGCCGAGTCCCAATTTACCGCAGGTGTTGTTGCCCCAGGCCCAGAGCTCACCCATCTCCGTCACCGCTGCGGCGCGGTTTGTGCGCAGGTTCAGGAGCACGACCGGCGAGCTGCCAAAAGCAGCCAGCCCCAGGCTCTTTGGATCTGGTGCTGTGCGCGTCTGCGGCATCGCAGGGGGGTACCCCAGCCGGCCGTGGCGACAATTGCCCCACATCCACACCTGCCCGTCCACGCCAACAGCGCCGGAGAACATGTCGCCAGCAGCTACCAGGGCCATCGCATGCAGACCGGGCACGCGCTCGGGGAAGCGCACAATGTCGGGCAATAGTGAGTTGCCCGTCTCTCCGTGCCGCCCCCTGCCACAGGCAAATACCTCTCCAGCCTGCGTCAGCACCAATGTGTGGTAGTCCCCACATGCCACCATCCGCGCCGGCGACCTATTGCACAGGTGCTCCGACCACCGGAGAGGGGCCGTGCTGCGATGCATAAGCACACCCAGTGCTTGCGCTTGCTGCGTGGTATTGTTGACTCCGAGCTGGCCTTGATGATTTGAGCCCCACGCATACACAACGCCACCGTCCGTCACGCACATTGTGTGCTCCTCCCCAGCGGATACCATCGCGGCTTTGTCATCGAATGGATGGGCCAGCACGCCTCTGGGCAAGGCAGCAGCCTGAGCTTTCGTCGCGGCGAGTAACGCTAGGGCATTCACGCCGCCGACGACTTCCCCCACCTCGTCGCCAACGACGGTCCCGATTCCGCCTAGGACCGTCGGATGCCACTTCGAATTCCGTGTGCCAATCCCAAGTTGACCCTCAGAGTTTTCTCCGCGCACCAACAGCCCGCCGCGCTCGGTGAGGCCAGTCCAGTGATCGCCCCCGCAAGCAAGTATGGACATGGTGTCTCCTATTCAGGTAGGGGGCCCTGATTATATATACATATATATACATACACGTATGTATATATATATATATGAATATATATCTATATACATATTCGTACATACAAATACATATATATATGTATATGTATATATATATTTTCATATACATTTGTATATATGTGTATAAATATGATTATACATACATGTATATATATAAATATTTATTCATATGAATATATATGCTTGTACTGTGATACTAATCATATTTTCACAAAAACTCCGAACTGGCCCAGGTTATTCCTTCCGTCGTATCCCTCGTACAGAGTGGCATCACGGCAACATTCTGTGGCTCGCCTGTGACCAGCGCGCAGGTGGCAGAGTAGAAGGCCGAAGTAGCGCTGCGTTCATTCGGGCGTGATCCAAAATATTTTGCCCGGCAAAATTGCAAATTGCGACTTTGTTAGTGTTCACACGATGAAAATTTAGTTCAATTCACAAAACGACGTTTCGTGCGTGACGTTTCGTCGTTCACAAGAACGAATCTGTGCGACTTCGAGAGTGCAGAGGTGGATCTGCGCAAATCTGTACGCAAGCGCATCTGTGTGTATGTCGAGAGTGCAAAGGATCTGCGCAAAGGCACGCATGCGCATTTGTGTGTGATTAGATGCGTGCGCTTATATCCTCATGCGTGCGCTTATGTCTTCATACATCAACAACTGATATGGGAACGGTGCAGACACGATGTATAGCGGCCGGAGAACAGGTAAGCGAGCGCTTGGCCATGGCCAGTTTGGTATTGCTTCACCTTCGAAGCGGGCCGGAAGTTTGCTGCTCCCCGACAACAGCTACAGCAGTGACGATGCTGGCAACTGCGACAGGGTACACGTTCCAGAATGTGCCCAGAATAAAGGATTCTCGTTGCAGCTGCAAGATGGCATGGTTTCTTCTGATTCTACGAATACACAATATGGATCAAGTCAAACCCTCAACAACTGGATGCGAATGTTTCACGCTGTGCGGCATTCCGAAGTTTGTGACAACCGTTTCCATTTTCGCATGCGCCAGACAGCTGTGCATTTGCGCGGCTGGCTTTTCTGGGCAGACAGATTCAACAGGACAGCATACAAGTGGCGGTGGGTGCTTGAAGCAGCGCTTCAATTGCGCAGGTGCCAGTTTGGTAATGCTCCACCATGCAAGCAGGCCCCAAGTTTCTTGCTGCGCGACACCAGCTACAGCAGTGATGATCCTGGCAACTGCGACAGGTTATACATTCTAGAAAGTGCCCAGAATAAAAGATTCCGGTTACAGCCGCAAGATGACATGGTTTCTTCTGATTCCACGAATACGCAAGATGGATCACCTCGAACTCTCAAGAACTGGATGCGAATTTTTCACGCTGTGTGGCATTCCGAAGTTTGTAAGAACCTTGTGTGTGTGCGACGAATGGCTCAGATGCTAGTTCTAAGACGTATGGTTCGTATTCTTACGATAGTCAAAAAGCTGATGACTTGGGAAACAAGAATACAGTTGCGCATCCTAGACCATGATGACAAACCCAAGATCTCGTCTCTAATAGTCAAGAGCAGCCAAGCTGCCCTCAATTTTCGCTTGCGCCAGATAGCTGTGCATTTCTGCAGCTGGGTTTTCTGGAAAGTGAGATTCAACCAGACAGTTCACAAGTGGCGGCGGGTGCTTGAAGCAGCGCTACAATTGCGCAAGTTGCAAAGATATCTACTGGTGCAAGGCTGGTTTCAGCGGAAAGTGAATATTGAAGTGCGCACTGACCGTAAAGATTATGTGTACAATCTTTCTCCTGCACGTACCACTGTGCTCGACATCAAGAAACTCGTGTTGGGTCCTCATTTTGAAAATACAAAGCAACATTTCTGGATCAAATGGCAGAACACTGTTCTCACAGATCAGCTCACCCTCTTGAAAAATGGAATAAAGACACATGCAATTCTGCACTTTCAAGTGCGATTATTGGGTGGGTCTGATTCGGGTTCCCCTACAAAAGGTTCTGCATCGGTGAGTAATGGCAGAGCCAAGTATAAGTCGTAATTGTAGTGTGTTGAATATGAGAGATTGAGATCCCACAGTCAGGCCTTGAGGCCAAATTGCTTTGAGTAAACCTTGCCAATGTTCCTACCTACACTGCATACATCATAGTGCAGTGCAGTGCTCACAAAGTCCTGTTGGCACATCATAGTGCATTCTTGACAAAATTCCTGTTGGCATCAGCATTGCTCTCATGATAGACATGTAGTTTCTCATGCTCGGAGCAGGGGTGCAGATCTCTGGACTTTTATTGCATATTGCCCAGAATTATACTGGATTTTTTTTGCATAGATTTTGGTGCGTATATAGACCTATGTATGCAAAAACCCATAACGAACATTCTCATTTCTCCACATCTTTCTTTTTTTGCTCTCAGACATTTGTCGGCGCACTTACATCACCACCTCCACAGGTGCGACTGGGCATATTTGTACGCGTGCTTGTGTGTGTTTGCAAGTTTGCCAGTTGCTTTGAAAAAATGTATTCTTGAAGTATCCTGGAACATAAATTTATTTCGATATGATATTAAACTTCAATTCGCCTAAATAGATTTTTGTGCGTATATAGACCTATCTATTGTTTGGGTACTTGTAAACATGCATATATGAACATATATCAAAAATTTCATATATGTGTACACATCTATACATTTATTTTACATTCAAATGAATATTTACAATATACATTTGTCCAAATCTAAGAATTATTATATGCATGTATATACCTACATATGTAATGGAATGAATATGTATTCCTATACAATTTCCTTCTAATATGCATGCTTACCTATCTTTATATGTAAATTCTCATGACGTACACTTACATGCATTTCGATAATTTCATACATCCACATGCATGAATACAAGTATGATGTATATATATATATGTATATATATAAATATATACATATATATATATATGTTTAAACAACATACTTAATAAATGCAAACACGTGTATATGTACATATATGTATTGAAGTATATATGCATATACATGGAACAATTTATACACACCTATACATACAAAAACGTGTGCATATATATATTAGTATGTATAGAGATATTTATATACATGTATATACCTATTCAAATATACGAAAAGAGACTTCATGTTTCATTTGAATTGCCATGCCTATCATCCATATTTTGTAAGTATGTATGTAAATATGCATGCATATTTTGAATTCCATATTCATGCATGCATGTAGTATATGGAAATGTAAATAATATACATATTTCTGTTGGTGAAATGTTTTGTATCATAAAATGTTTATGTACATTTGTACATTCAACTGTGATAGACATACATATGTATTGATACATGTACATATGTATGGATACATACATATGTTTTTGAACAAATATGCATATTTATGTGTATATAGATACATGTACATAAGAATGTTTATATCTGTATACGTATATATATGTATGCATCGTTATATCTGCATATATACATATTGTACATATGTGTTTGATTGGATTTGCAAGCTCACTACACAATACCATATTTGAAGCTTACGGGTTTGTTTGGATATTAATATCTTTTTCAGGGTTTCATATATAAGTATAGATTTATACAAACTATTTTTAACGTTCATATACATATTTATAAACAAATCTATACATATGTACACATATAAATGTATACACATTGATAGATACTTACACATAGACATATGTATATATATGTGTACGTACATATATGTACAATTGCCTATGTATATACATATGTGCATATATTTCTGTGTGTACATATATAAATATATATGTTGAGTCATAATTGTGTATGAGAAATAAGGATTCATACCTGGATATATACACAAAATATATTTATACATATGTATATCTATATATATAATCCCTTTATTTGTGCAGAGACATATATTAAATGTACGTATAGATATGAATATATGGAACACTGGTATGGACATATCTATACGTGTATGTATTGAAATACACATATGCATATCCATGAGTATACATATATATATATGTATGTGGTCATATATACAAGGACATATAGAAATATATGTATGGTTATATGCATATCTTTATGTATGAATACAAATATGTATGTATACATATATATATATGTATGCGGAAAACCTACACTCATGAATTCACCCTTGTATGAACACAACAAAACATTCGAATATGAATCTTGTACATAAATGTTAAGAACACAGGGACGTATGTATCAATACACAAGAAATCAACACTTGTCACTTAAATGTCCAACAGAATTCGGGACGTGCATGTTCAAAGAACAAAGATGTCGATTCAGGCTCTGGCCTCGACTCCGATGAACCTGATAATGAACATGGTCGTGCTTATGAAGATTTTGAAGAAGTTGTTGACCCCATGGTGAGCAAAGAGTCGGCAAAAGAGCCTACAATTTTCGTGACCGTTTCCCTTTGTATGCTCTGATGCCCCAGATGCTCGACGACATAGTCTTTTTGCTGCCTTTTAACTCTGAACTGCTACATGCATAGGTTTATCATGACAGGATACAGCAATTTCTTTGTTCCCAATATTTGCCAAGCACACGATGTACACAAGATATCGTTACCATTTGTCGAATCCAAAGCGAGGAATACCGAGCAACTAGCGAAAATTTCACAAAATGTGCTGATTGTATTTATTTTGCACTAATTGCCAGAAGACAACGGACTCGAAACGAAAAGGCAAGGGCAAGAAAGAAAAGGTATGTTATCCAGCAAATCTTTTCACAAAATTATTCAAGCAAGTTTCTGCTTCTTGTTCACCTTGAAATCTAAAGCGCAAAATTACAAAGCACACGACATACACAAGGTATGAGAACCATTTTTCGAATCAGAATCAAACATGATGAATACCGAGTAAATGTTTACAATTTGTCAAAATGTGCTTATATTACACTTTTTGAACTCATCACCAAAACAAAACCGCAGGACAAAGACAGGGTCGGCGGCAGACAATCTCAAAGCGCCAACACAAAGGTATGTTGTGCAGCAAAAAAATTCACATACCATGAGACCAAGTATCTGGTGCTTTTCACTCTGCCACCTAGGACGCAGAATGAAAAAGAGGGCTGTAAGATTTTGCAGTGATCTTCACAGATCACGATCTCCAGTTTGCCAGTGTGAAAGCTAGCGTTGTTATGCGCACACGAGATCCGCGTCATTACAGACGCTATAGGCGAAGAAGCACGCTGGTGACGAGGAAAGAGCATATCAGCACAGTAGAACACAGGGTGCTTCAGGTCGACAGATTGAAAGAGGGCTTTTTGTGCCGTGATATATGTGATATGCAAATCATCTGGCAACGACTGACACCTTTGGTCTGAGCAGAGGACACAAAGCAAGGAACGGGGTATTCCCGTCAGCAAAAATACAACGTCGCAAGTGATGCAGTATGATTCTCTTTGGCCAAACAGAGCGGACAAAACAAAGGAAGTGAACAAAGTCAAGCATGTTGCATCAGTTCGAAGAGGAAACGCCACTTCACTCCAAGAGCTTCAAACAGACGCAGAAGCCCTGACTTCCGAATTGCAAGAAGCTCAAGTAGAATTGCATAAGGTGCAATGCCAAATTCATTCAATCGTGAATGAGAGCCACAACATGGTTCGTATTTGGCATTCCAAAACTCCTGTCCTGGCTTCCGTTGCAGTTGGAGGTGCAGACAAAACGTTGCATTTTCTGGGCGGAAGAAATGCAGCCGGCATGAACAGAATAGTCCAGTATTTGGCACAACAACAAACCACCGAGGGTGGCCATATCCGTAGTTTTTTAAATCGCCTGAGTGAAGCGGCAAACGCCTCCATCCAAGAAGCAGAGGTACCAAGAAATTTCCCAGAGAACGATCGCATAAAAAGTCTTGTCACTGAAGTGCTACATTTGTCGCACACTGGATACCGAGACTCCACACATTGTGTCATGAAAACAGGAAATGCGCATACAGAAGTAAATGTTTTTTTTACTCATTTGCTGGCATGGATACAGATCAAAATTCTGGAATCTCACTCCGAGCTCAAAGTGCACATGCCGTATGAGTTGATAAGCGGACAGAAATCAAACAAATGTCCCATATCTTCGATATGGAGGCACTTCAATGACAAGCTGGAAAAGGCTCCGGAGCAGCAAGTGCACACAGTGCGTGATTGCATGCGAGACTTTCTTTGTCGAGCTATGCCCGTGAAATTGCAACAAGGCTCAAAAACTGTGGACCTTCAACAATGCGCATTGACACATCTTCAGAGCAGAGGCTTGCATTTCATGAGGTTGAAAGATACGTTCATGGAATCTGTACAGTCGAAATATCGGAAAGAAGCGCCGGCCAAAAGTAATATGGGTCAAGACAAAGATGAAGAAACCTCAAATGACACTGCCAAAAATTCCAAGGTTCAACGGGATCCAGGATGTTCATGGCCAGCTGATATCACACCAAAGGCGACACGAGCGGCCTGTGTGGCCTTGTCCTTTGTGCTTGCAAGACTCACAACAACCGTGCTCAAGACTTCGGAGCACGATAATATGTCAGATCTAGAGACATACTTTAAAAGTTTCAAGGTAGCAAGCAACGACTGGTTAGAAAGCATCGTGCAGGATGAAAAGGTTTCACTTGTACACAATTTAGAAACTGTTCAACCTATGCTGACACAAGAACGATATCAGCGTATCAAATCATATTGTTTGGGATACGCGCATAATGTTCTGGGCTAATACTACATGTAAATACACAGGTGAAACCCCTCGTTGGCAACCTCCGTCTGTACGAATGGAAAGTGCAAACTAGTTTCGATAAGCAAGATCGTCACCAAGAAGTGTGTTTGGATGTCCCGGGATTTCACTCCTGGTTTAAGAACAGGCTTGAGCAGTTTTATCTTGAGCTTGCAAAAGAACACTCTGAACAGCAGTGCATGGACCCTGACTGTGATAAACATGGAGGAAGAACATCCAAGTTCTACGATTTCTCTAGTAGCCCAATCAAACATTGGGAAAAGATTTTGGAGGTGGTTCGCGTGTTGGGATTACAATCTGAGGTGAGAACAAATTCTATTCGATACAGAATGATGTGAAATTATCATGAAATAGTCAACAAAGGTATTTACGGCGTAAAGAAAAAGTTTCTTCAAGGACCTGTGTATTGGGCACTTTATATAAGTTCTCAGAAAGATTGCATTATCATCAGAAACTGGGAATGTGATAAGCTATGTATTGCCTTGACAAAAATTTACTCTTTCATTCGCCAACGACAGTGTTCAAACGAAAGACTGGGAGATGGGATCTAAGCTGAGTCGACATCATGACACTTGAAATAGAATAATGGGACATTACTTTGAAATAAGACAATCAAGCAATGACGACATTCAACAAAATTAGTGCAGAGTTCTGACTCTTTGGTGCCTCGCATGTATCTTCTGCGATCTTAACGAATATCTATTGTGTGTACATCCTTTTCTGATAGTTGCGCAACTGTACATGCCAATCTGCTCATAGTACACTGAAAGGCAAATGTACAGACCAACGTGCCCATAGGAACGTCCGCCAACTCCACGTGACATGTGATCACGACGTATCTAGGAGAATACTTGTCCTCACATTTGTTGAGCATTTCAACAAGTGTGTACGCAAATAATCGGACTATTTATGCCTTGTAATTTAATCTGTCTCACGTTCGTAAACCAATCACTGACACATACACTCCGCTTTCGAACAAATTACAGATGGATGCAGAGTATTTCGATGACGATGAGTCAATCCTTTCAGGGGTGGCCAAGACCGACGCTGAAAGGTCAATAATGTTTGTACTTTTCATCACGAATGATAAAGGAGTGTTGCTCATGAGATGCTAGTGATGTCGTTGGGTCTGGATTATCACTTCAATTTGCCCTTTAACTATAGAACTTTCATCACTTGATGATATACATATGTTGCCACTGAGTTGCAGATGATCTTGTTTTTAACCTTTTTTCTCCTGTTCATTTCGAGGTGCGTCAGAATATCAAATTGTGATAGAATTTGTTATATTGTGATGATGTACAAATGGTGTCATGTGCTGCCGATGAGTTGCAAAGAATTGTCAATGACTTGCAAATAATGTTTTTTCCGGACATTCATGAGAGTTTGTTCTTTTTGAAGTATTACTGTTAACACGCTATTTACAAACAATGATACTTGCGCTCAATGATGTTGTTGTCTATCGATTGTATCTTTGCTCCAGAAAACTGTTGTTCGTAGTAATCAAATCTCATGCCCTCGCTTTTACTGTCGTTATCTCTCCCCTCTCCTTTACCCTCCCTCTCTCTCTCTCACTCATGTACATTCGTGCCCTCTCTCTTTCTCTTTCTCTCTTTCTCTTTCTCTCTTTCTGTGTCTTTCTCTCTCTCTCTCTCATTTTTCCTCTCTCTGTCTCTGTCTTTCTCCTTCTTTCTCCCACTGTCTTTGCGTTTCTGACACTCGTTTTTCTCTATCAATTAATGCTCTCTTTCTGTTTCTCTCTCTCTTTCTCTTTTCTCTCGCTCTCGCTCTTGCTCTTGCCTTCCATATCTCTGTCTGTCTTTCTCTCTCTCTCTTTTTCCCTCTCTCTTGCTCTCTCTCTCTTTCTCTCTGTCTCCCTCATTATTTGTTATTGTCTCTCTCTCCCCCCTGTCCTTTACCCTCCCTCTCTTTCTCTTTCGCTTGTGTCCCTCGCTCACTCTTTTCCTGTCTCTCTATCCCAATCTTTATCTCTCTGTCATTCTTTTGTCTCAATCAATCCACGCTCCCCTTTCTCTCTCTCTCTCTCTCGTTTCCTATCCCCCTCTCTCTTTTTTTTCCTCTCTCTTCTTCTCTCTCTCTTTTTGTCTCTTTGTCTCATTCTTTGTGTCTGTCTCTTTCTCACTGTCTGTCTCTTGCTTTTTCTCTTACTCTATTCTGTGTCACGCACACACACACTCTTTGTTTTTTCTTTTTTTGGGCTGACTCTCCATCTCTATCTGTCTTTTTGAATTTCTGTAGTGTGTAAGCGTTGTCTCTCTTTTGCTATCTTTTTTTTTTGTTTGTTGCACATTCTTTCTCGCCCTGTTTCTTCATGTCCTGTCGTTCTTCATCTATGACATCCGTCCCCTGTCTCTTTCTCTTTCTCTCTTTCTGTTTCTTTCTCTCTCTCTCTCTGATTCTTTATCTCTGTGTCTCTCTCACTATCTCTCTCTTTCTCTTTCTCCCACTCTCTCTGACTCAAACCAAAACACGCACTCTTTCGCTCTTTCTCTTTTTTTTGCTTTCTCTTTCTCTATCTCTTTCTCTCTCGTGCTCTTTCTGTCTCTCTCTCTCTCTGTCTCTCGCTCTCTCTCTCTCCATCTCTCTCTCTCTCTTTCTCTCTCTCTATTCCTGATTCTCAAACACACACACTGTCTCTCTCCCTCTCTTTCTCTCTCTATCTCTCTCTCTCTCTTCCTGTCTGACACTCTCTCTTTGACATTCTCTCTATGTCCCTTTCTGTCCTTGTGTCTCTGTCACTGTATCTCTTCTATTCTCTCTCTCTCTATCTCTCTTTCTTTTTCTCTCTCACTCTCTCTCTCTCTCTCTTTTCTTCACTCTCTCTCTCTCTTTTCTTTTGTCACTCTCTCTCTTTCCTTCTCTGTGTCTTGCTCTCTTTTCTCTCTGTATTGTCCTCTCTTTTTCCTCTTTCTTCTCTCTCACTTTCTCTGTCTCTCGCCTCTCTCTATCTCCATTCTCTTTCTCTCTCTATCTCTATGTGTCGGACACATACATTGGTGTAATTTTTACAACAGGACCAAGAAGGCGAGGAATGGGAGCAATGGGACCAAGGATGCGACGAGCCAGTCAAATTTTGGGGGATTAAATCCCCAGAAAATCCCAAAGGTACAAGAACTTCAGGTGAAAGGAAATCTTAACACTAAACACAGAATGTTGTTAAGTTAACACTAGATGATTTACCCCAAATTGATGGTATAAACAAAAGGCTACTCGAAGGCCGTAGTATATACGTGGGAGTATTTGTTTGATCGCAAGAGTCTTGTCAGAGCATTTTTTACTAATTCCTGAAGTGTGCAAATCCGTTTATGACAGTGCCGTAAATACACAAACCCATTTGCCAGCAGGATGATGCAAAAAAAGTAAATATCACTGGTAAATAATGACACAAGGCACAGAATGATGTGATTACTATGAAGTGGTTCAACCCACAATTATTCGCGTAAACTCAGAGTGATTCCAAGGCCTTGTGTATGAAATTTCAGGTTCTGTTCTTCAGAAGGGTTCCTGTTCCTGCAGGTCGCTCCAGGCATCAAACCCCAAAGCCTTCGACCCTTGCTGTTGATTCCAACGTTAGAAAACATCGTGACAATCAACACATAATAATATGAAATGACCATGCAAAACATGTGCTGCCAGTTATGCTCATGTACACATACATACTTCCACAGCCATCTTCGAAAGTGAAAAAGGAACCAGGCCTCAAGGCTGCGGTTGAATCCTCAAAAACGAATGAGACTCCGTCTTATAGGTTTTGTAACAGGAGTTCATCGTTCTGCCGAGTGGGGTATTCTTTGACATTAGGACAAGCTGATAATATGTGGAAATGCTTTTTGGGAGGATTGAACAACTTTGAAGAAGGTCCAGCATTTGGGAGTGCCTATTTGGTTGCCTTTGTTGTTGAAAGTCTTGAAAGTAAGTACAAAACTTCTCTGGCATCACAACGAATCAATTTTCTGCAAATCCAGACGATGTATGACGTAATTCGGAACCTGAGCCAAGCCTTTCCGTTATTGAAGAAACCACAAGATTCCAAATTTGAAGACCAGACCAGCCTAATGGCCATTTTCGAACAGTGCTTGAAACACGCTCGAGAAAACGACACTCCGCTCTCTGGTCCTCGTACGCAAATGCAACCCGTATTTCCTCGGAATGACCAAAACCTTAAATGTATTGATGAGCTGAAGAACACATCACGCATAAGCGGTTGGCTTGAATTGGAAGAAGACAAAATCCAAGTCGTTGAAGGGAATTCTGTGCTACCATCAAGTTTGGTCGGCAAATTCGACCCGCCTCCACAGTGTTCTGACGTGTATGCATCCTTCCTAAGAGAGAAGGCCTTGCCTGAATATGCTCCAAGAGAGCAGCGTGCGTTGGAAAATATGACTGCTAAATTGAATCGTTTGTGTTTTGATATCCTTCCGAGTGTCGCAGACTGTACTCCGGTTGCCCGCTGTGGTGACACGTTTATGCATCTGGTCGGGCCGCCTACAGTAGTCAATCATTTTTTTATGATTGTAATGACAAAGACAACAGATGGTATGGCCGTGGCAAAGTTTGACTCCTGTGAAGGTTGCAGCACAGGCGTGCGAGTCTCGCAAAGTGATAAAAATAAAAATTGCACCAACTGGGACTTGTTCGGCTTCATTCAAACCTTTTTGGCTATCAACAAGAATATCATTTTTGCAGAAAAATCAGATGCAGAGTGTGCGACAATTTTTGAAAATCTCACAATTTACACACCATCTCCCACTTATAATCAGCCAGACAATAGCAATGCATGCTGGCTGTTTTCAATAGCAGTGGCTGAGCAGGTGTTTGCAAAATTGCCTAATCTAGCAGCATCGCCCAACAAATTACAGGCTCATGTATTCTTCGACGACATTATCGCATCTGTTGCAAACATATTCAAGGAGGCAAAAACATTGTCACCGTGGATACTGAACCTAAAACGCGAAAATTGGGACAATTGCCAGAATCCAAATCTAAACGAGGGAATCCAGGCTTGCGAGGAGGTGCTTTCAAAATTAGATTTCGAATCGACTGAAGACATATTCGTTGGACACGCGTGGCAGGTGGAAGATATTTGTGTTGGTCAGAATAGATATCGGTCGAATCCAGCATATGCATCAAGTGGGCTCCTCATTGGGTCGGAAAGTGACGGCGAAACAGCCATTCCGAGCTCAACTCAAAGGAAAAGAAAGTTGGCTCCCCATTCATATGCAGGGAAAACACAAATTTTTGATCATGACCGGAATGCCGAGCGATGGAAGGTACAGAGCCAAGCAGTGATTCAAATGGTCGGTGACAAGCTAAAAAGTTGTTTCTCAGTTGAAGAACTATGGAAAGTCAATGGAATCACAATTCACGAGGAGCGATTGCAGAAACTCGAAACAATAATACGTATTCTCGCACCAGTCAAGACACGAGAAGCAATGAATAAGCTTTGTACTGAGTTTCTGAATAATCCTCAAAAATTCGTGAATGCAGGGAAAGGCATCGTTGTTGCTCGGACTGAGCAAAATTGGCAAGATTATGGACGCGGGAAAGGTGGTGGAGACCTTGCTCTTTGTGTGAATACCACAAATGACAAATCAGATTCGAAAAAAAATCTGTGGAATCCAGAGCAAGCGATAATTTTCTACGCCACTGAAACCCGTGCATATCTTGCAGGAGCAGTCAGGGGTCAGAAGTCCGCAGGCAGCACGAATGCATCACGAATAGTGAATACTCAGAACGATGAGGATTTTCATTTTTCTTTTAAAGGAAACTCAAATAATCGTGTGGATTGCTTCCATGGGACAATTCCTGGATGCATGTGGTCAAACGACACCTGGATGATAGTGAGCTCTGAGAATCTCCAAAGAGCAACAGCTGGTGGACAATCCTCAACCCTAGGCTGCGCAACCTCAATGGTGGTGTCAAGATGGAAATCATCCAAAAAAGGCCGCAAAGTGGATGGGATCCTGGAACAATTGACAGCAAAAGCAAAATCTGGTCGCAGGTCAAGAAACAATTTGGATTTTCAGACCATACGAAAGCAGGTGAAAAATTTTTCGGGAAAAAATTGTTTGGCAGAAACCCAGACTGTAAATTGCCTGATTATACCGGGACAAGGGGACTGCCTCACTCAAGCATGCTGCTTGAACATCTTAACCAGCGCTGATCCACTGGTGGCCACGAACTTTTACAATGCGATGTTTCCGTCACAACTGCATTTTACATCGTTACACACGTATGTCATGCAAGACAGTTTGAATGGATGCACTAGATTTTGGTTTGCTCGATGGCTTTGCCAGAAGCATGGTATTCGCAATGTTCTGTCGAAAGTTTGTTCACAGGTTGTTTTCTCTGCCGAGGGATCAAGCGAAAACATCCACCCCAACATGCTTATCTCGGATTTCTTAAATCTGATTGCTAGCACCAGTGCAATGGCCAAGAAATCACATGCACATTGGTTTTGCACGACTCTCATCACGTTTTTTGTAGAATTTTTGAGTGGTGTCATCACAAAACCTGTGGCATTGCTGATTCTGAGAGAAGATGGCAAACAATTAACCATCCATCCTGATGGTTCGCGCTGCAAGACAAGAGAGGACCTACAGACAAGTTTCTTCTTGGTCGTGCAGCACGAAAACGGAGACTCTTCAGCTGCATCACACTACAGACCAGTGCTCCTTGATTATCAGAGCACAAATGGTGGTAATTACACATCATGTGGATTGTTACCACATGACTCCCTACCTGGCTTCTTAAAGCACTTGCTGTCTGACAATTGCGATCCTAACAGTTCGAAAGACACCAACGCAGCGAGAGCTTTGGAAAAAAATAAGGGCAAACGCACCGAATTGGCAGCTGTGTCAGTGGCTTTTTATGAAAACCAACCTGGCGAGCATGGAATGGTTCTTCCGTTGTATCATGCAGAACGTTTTTCCAAAAACCTTTTATTTTGGCGTGTTTCTTTGATATGTGACGCGCAGAACAAACTCATACACGATGATCTCGAGAGTGACTCCGCATCTTTGGCCATGACATTGCTGCAAGCGCCGTTATATGCCCTAAACTTGCTTGCACCTTACAGTCTTTGCAACGAGAGGAGATTGAATGCCTCTGGAAATTGTATGGCAATGTTCCAAGCTGGCCCAGCAACTCCAAAGCAACGTTCGCTGTTTGCTCTAATTTTGCGGGCCATGGCTAAATTGCTTGATGATCTTTCACAAGCTGTTACTTCCTTCGAGCCTGGAAGGGACACAGTCTTATCCCGCACGCTTCTTGACCAAAAATTAAAGGAAATTAGACCAAAAAGTGGATTCGACATGTTTATTGGCATGTGGACGAATGCCAATGACACAAGCGTGATCGAAACATTCTGTGATAATTGTGAAATGACGAGTACAGTTTGCGTTCGAAATTTTGCTGGCATTCCTTCCCAGCTTTACTGGGCTTTACTTTCTGCGGTTGTCCAGCGTCCCTTAATAATTCTCACTGATGTGGTAACGACATGGGATAAAAATGCAAAACCATCTCCCCTGGATTCTGACTTGAAAGGTCACAAATATCATGCTGTCAGCTTAATTGACGATAGTGGAAACGTGTGCAAGGAAGACTTGAAGACTAAGGCAAGTTTGGTTTTGCCCGCATACTTACGGGGACTGAAAGACCCGTGTGGTGCACATGCTTACGCACAAGCGACTCACACTACAGCAATTTTAGCGATACTAAACAAAGAACAAGATGGGCAGCCATGTGGCAACGCACAGGAAATTCTCGGCAATTGGGATTTCGGATTTTATGCCCGTAACTGCGCGGACGAATCTATTATGCCAATAATTCCTATAATTTTAAGCTCATCAAGTCTTGCTACGTCGGGTTACATGCCTGTAATGAGTTTGCAACATCTGAAACTCGATTCTCCTACATACCTGCAGAGGATGAACGATGCTTCTTTGCATTGCCCGTCTCTCGTGACCTGTGTTCACGAATGCAGAGCATCTTTCAAGTCAAAGACAGAATTTGCAGGCTCTGAACACATGATTCCAAATCTATTCTTGTCAATGGGATGGACTGGCTATGTTCCGCAATTTGATACGTCGCATCCACAAGACGACAAGGAGCTAACTCAACAAAAACAAATTTTGAGGGATTTAGGCGATTTGGCAAAGTTTACACGGGAAGCATCAGAGAACGAGATCCATGCTTGGTTGGGTTTTGGGGACAAGAAATTGAGCGGAGACAGAAGCAAGACACCTGCAGGAAACTTACTGCAACAATGGTTTATGAAGGCTCAAGAGGTGGTTTTCCCTGGCACTTGCATTGTTCTAAAAAAAAAATAACCTTGATTGCTGATTCACATGGAGTTGACGGACGCTAGCATTAATCATTCATGCTAGCGTCCGCCAACTCCACAGGACATGTTGTCACGACGTATCTAAGAGAATACTTGTCCTCAGATTTGTTGAGGATTTCAACAAGTGTGTACGACCGCAATCAGACTATTTGTGTCGGGTAATTGAAATGTGTCTAAATCTGTCTAATGTTCATAAAAACAACCACTGACACATACACTCCGCTTTCAAAAAAATACAGGTGGATGCGCCGAGGGCCGGTGATAGAGACACGTCCACACACGACAGGTCAACAGTTTCATACTGAATGTTTGTACTTTTCATCACGAATGATAAAGGAGGGTTGCTCATGAGTTGCTGGTGATGTCGTTATATCTGGATTATCACGTCAAAGTGTCCTTTTACTATAGACTTGGCATAATTCAATGATACACATACGTTGCCACTGACTTGCAGATGATCACGTTTTAAATCTTTTTTTCCTCCTCTTTATTTCGAGGTGTGTCAGAATATCAGTTTGCGATAGAATTTGTTATATTGCAATGATGCACAAGTGGTGCCACGTGGTGCTGATGATTTGTAAAGAATTGCCAATGACTTGTAAATAATGTTTTTCCGGACATTCATGAGAGTTTGTGATTTTGTGAGTCTTACAGTTAATGTGCTATGGACAAATGTTGCTAAAAACTTGCACTCACAGATGTTTTTGTCTAGAGTTTGTATCATTTCTTGAGAGGAGTATTGCTCATAGTCTTCACATCTCTTGGTCTCCCTCTCACTGTCACTATCTCTCTCTCTCTCTCTTTCCCTCCCTTTCTCTCTGTATGTGTCCCTCGCTCACTCTTTCTCTCTTGCTCTCTCCGAATCTTTCTGTCTCTGTCAATCGTTTCTCTCTATTGATTCTCGCTCTCTTTCTATCCTTGTCTCTTTCTCTCTTTCTCTCTTTCTCTCTCTCTCTCGCTCTTGCTCACGCTCTTGGTGTCGCTCGAACTCTTCATGTCAGTCTCTCTCTTTCTCTCTTTCTCATTCTCTCTCTCTCTCCCTCATTCTTTCTTTCCGTCTGTCTCTGTCTATCTCTGTCTCTCTCACTCACTCACCCTCTCTGTCTCACGCACGCACACACACGCTCTCTCTCTTTCGTTCTTTTTTTCTCTGTCTTTTTCTGTGTCTCTCTCTCTCTCTTAAAATCGCTCTCTCTCTCTCTCTCTCTCTCTTTTCCTGTCTCTCTTGTCTTCTCTTTATCTCTCTCACTCTGTCTCTCTCTCTCTCTCTCTCTCTCTTTCCCTCTTTCTCTCTCGCTCCCTCTCCCTCGCTCGCTTTTTGTCAAGGACAGGGCATCGACGAAGGCGAACAGTCAGAAGGGTGAGAAATCGAAGAAAGCCAAAAAGAGAAAGAATGACAACATGGATGATGTACAGAGTCTGGGGGACCCAGGTTCAGGTGAGAAGAAGACAAAGAAGAATTAGAGAGCAAAAGACACGGGTGGGGGTGTGTGCGTGGGTGGATTGCGCAGGAAGGGGGGCAGAAGGAGGGGAGGCAGAATGATTAACTATCAAGTATGTGACATGACTCATGTGGATGCAGGATGAAATATTCCACGGCGCACACAAAAAAGTCATGTCACACATGTGCATGAGTGAAATTTCTCCCTCATACGACATGTATTTATTCCAGCAGGAGTAGGTAATGTTAGGTGAAGGGATGGAGGGTGTAATAGGGGGGGGAGGGGGGGGGTGCAAGACAAAAGGGCGGGGGCACAAGTGTGGTTGCTTTTTGGCATCCACTTTAGATAGGGGGTGGGTGGGCAGAGAGACAGGCACAGAGACACACATGGCCATTTTCCCGGGGGTACCGCAACATACAGCAACACACTGCAATACTCTGCAACACATTGCAAAACACTGCAACAACTGCACAACACTGCAACACATTGGAAACACTGCAACAAACACACCTTGCAATGCAATTTCTACAGAGGTGGGGTATATAACACGCAACGTGCAGAGTACATCAGAAGTGATCAGGTGTTCCTTTTTTGTATTTGAATACAAGAATTGAATATGAAAGCAAGCAAATCATGTGATACGAAAAAAATTGCAGAGCACAAAAGAAACAGGATCCCCCATCGCACACAAAAGATCAAGCAAAACAACAAGGTCATGCGGGATGTGCTTGTCTGAGTGCATTCTGGTATGGAGTGTCTGTGTTTGCATGCAAGTCAAAGTGCGATGCAGAGTAAAATCTCTCATAATGTGGATTTGTCCTCCCGATCCGGCGAGCGGTAAGAGCAAGGCGAAGCAGGAAAAGATGGACGGGGTGTGTAGGCGACACAGCATGGGGCGAAGTAGGAGAACAACAAGAAGAAGAACAAGACTTGAAGAAGAAAGGTTGATTCGTGGGGGTGTGATTGTTGGTGGTTTGGGTGTGAGAGATGCTTGGCCTGCAGCAAGAATAGGCAAAGTTATGTAAAAGGATGCAAGGATTGAGAAAGGGGGAGAAGGAGGGTGATGGACACGAAGGGAGAAGGGCAAGTATGCATGCGGGTTGACATCTGTGTTGTTGGGAGGGGGGAGATGGGGAGGGAAAGAAATAGAGGGACACACATGTCAATTGTCCAGGGGGTGTTGTAACACACTGGAACACAGTCCAATACATCACAACACATTGCAACACCCTACAACACATCACAATACACCACAACACCCTGCAACACACACCTTCTGCTGCAATTTCAACAGAAGTGGGGCATTTAACACGCAGCCTGCAATTGCAATTGAAAATAATACGATGGTTCCAATTTGTATTGGGAATACAAGAATTGTACTCTGTACCTCTTGGTCTCTCTCTCATTCTCTCTCTTTCGCATCTTTTTGCTTGTTTTCGTGTTGTAAAATGTTTCTTTGAGTGTATCAACCTATTAGTGCATGAAAGACAGAATGAGTGTGTCTCTATGGATATGCAAATATGTGTGTGTACACATTAATTTGTGTTTTTTTGGCAATCTGTGTGCGTGTATCACCAACAAAGAATGAGAGATGTGCGTACTTGAAGACTCTCGCACAAACTCGATGACAGACAATGAGTTTCAGGGTTGTGTAGCTTGAGTTTGTGTGTGTAAGCTGTAATGAATAAGCAGTCGCCGTTTCTCAGTTTCCTTTGTCAGTTTCCTTTGTGTGTGTAAGCTGTAATGATAAGCTGTGTGCGTGTGTGCGTGTTTGCATGTTTGTGTCCGCGGGTGTGTGTGCGCGTATGTGTTTGTGTGTGTGTGTGTGTGCGTGTCAGCGTGCATGTGTGCGTGTGTGTGTGTGTGTGTGTGTGTTTGTAATTGTGTTTGTGTGTGTGTGTGTGTATGTGCGTGTGCGTGCTGTGTGTGGTAGAGAAAAGGAGAGAAAATGATAGACAGAGGGAGGGAAAGTAAGAGAGATTGCGAAAGGAAGATAAGAAAGAGCAAGAAAGTGTATTGTTGTGCATGAGTCTGTGTGTGCGTGTGTCTGTGACTGTGTCTATGTGCCTGTGTGAGTACAATGGTACGTGATCATGTTTCTGTGCGTGGGTGGGTGCGTGCGTGTGTCAGTGTGTGTGTGTGTGTGTGTGTGTGTGTGTGTGTGTGTGTGTGTGTGTGTGTGTGTGTGTGTGTGTGTGTGTGTGTGTGTGTGTTTGTGTGTGTGTGCGTGTGTGTTTGTGCGATTATGTGGGCGTGTGTCTGTGTGCAAATGTGTTGGTGCAGTAGTATTTGTGTTTGTGTCTGTGTGTTGGAGTGTGTGTATGTGTGTGTGTTTTGGTGTATTTGTCTGGGCGTGTGTGTGTATGCGTGTGTGGGCGGATGCGCGTGCGTGTGCGTGTGCGTGTGTGTGAATTGTGTGTCTGAATTTGCGGTTCAATTTGTGTGTGTGTGTGTGTGTGTTTGTGTTCGTATGTGTTTACGGGTTCGGTTTGTGTGTGCTTGTGTGTGCTCGTGCAAGTGTGTCGGAGTGTGTGTTTGTGCGTGTGTGTGTGTTTGTGTGTGTGTGTGTGGCCGTGTGTGTATGTGTATTTTTGTGTGTGTGCGCGCGCTTATGCTCTTGTGCATGCGCGTGTGTGCCATTCTTGCGCATCACATCCGAGATTCCAGGACTGATCAAATTTGCAGATCCACAACAACTCTTGCCGAGTCTACAGTTCATCAGTCTGCCGCGCCTGTTCCGCCCTCAGCAACGCCCCCCCAAGAGCATGTCCCAGGCAATCCAATAGCTGCCCAGTACCACAAGCAAAGCAATGGCAGTTAACAACTTTTTTTTTTAATTTAAGAGTGTTTATTAAGGAGTAACTTCAGCAAGAGGAGCAAGAAACATTAAAATCAAAAGACACCCAGTTCGCAGCTGTTGAGCTCCCCACATGTCTAGAGGGGCCCCACAACACCTACAACAGATCCACCAACAGCAGCAGATTGCAACACAGAAACAGAAGCAAGAGCAGGGATGGGCACAGCCACACTCATGACACGCGCGAGGGCAGCAGCCAAAAACGCATTCACGGAGCCACCATCAACGGCACCCCCTTCCCAGCTAGCTGCCCCCCCTTCACCTCCCCCCCAACCCCCTCCACCTCCCCCGCCTCCATCC
>Ga0209491_10004128_pt1 | contig 22801 bp, 11 predicted proteins | sample BON02_FD_187213 | JGI IMG/M metagenome (GOLD analysis project Ga0209491, IMG submission 187213) | Freshwater microbial communities from Lake Bonney liftoff mats and glacier meltwater in Antarctica - BON-02 (SPAdes) (version 2) | ecosystem: Environmental > Aquatic > Freshwater > Ice > Glacier... | reverse complement strand
TTAATTCTGGTATTATTTGCTGGTTGAAGATTTGCTTCAATCCACATCCATAAAAAATCTTTTTTTTAAATTTCCGTATTATTATTGTTTTGGTTAGAGAAACTGAAATGCCGATATCCTCATTTAGAGCCAAATTTTATCTGCATTCCTATTTCCTGAACAATATTATCTTAAAATATTTTTCTTTTTTTTAAGTAAATAGTCGCTTTTGGGTGTAATGCTTCAAATGAAATGATATTTTGAAGAAGAGTAAGTTAATTAGATTCCTGAATAACCTTACCACGCCAAAGGAAAATAAGGACGTGATGGATTGGTTGAATAAAGCCGGATCTGAAGATCAGTTTCTGAAGATGGTTCAAAAGGACTGGGATTTTGAGAAGGCTGATAAGTTAAGTAAATCAAAGCAACATAAAATACTTGATAATATTCACCGGGCCACGTTGAAAAGCCGAAAAACCCATAAGGGAAAACAGGTTTTTCACCATTTCCTGAAATTCGGGAAGGTTGCCGCAACTTTTCTGTTGTTGATTTTTTCTGTTTACTTTCTATATGAAGGTATCGTTTTAAAGGAGGATGAAGCGGAAATTGCTGAAGTTCCGGTAGTAGAAATCCGGAAGCAAACTGCGGCAGGGGAAAAACTAAGGTTAACACTACCTGACCAGTCTGAGATAATTGTTAATTCTCTATCCACTATCACCTTTTCCTCTGATTTTGGCAGTGGCATCAGAGAAATAGCACTCGAAGGTGAAGCTTTCTTTTCGGTTGCTCCCGATAAAAACAGGCCTTTCAAGGTAAAAACAGGTGCCGTGGTGACAACTGCATTAGGTACTGCCTTTAATGCTTATGCCAGAGATGGAGGGGTTAAAATTTCGCTCACTGAAGGTAAGGTCAATGTAACCAAAGAAAAACAGGTTCTTTCACTTATGCCGGGGGAAATGGCTTCAGTACAGCAAGACAATTCTTCAAGTTTAACCAAAGAAAAATTTGATCCGGTTCAAACTACCCTTTGGAAGGAGGGCAAGATTCGGTTCAAAAGTAAACCTTTCAGGGAAATTCTTCAGTCCCTTGAAACATGGTACGGGGTCCGTTTCGAAACAAAATCCTATGACAATAGAAAAGTCACGGGCCTGTTCAATAATGAAAGCCTGGAAGACATACTGACCGGATTGAGTTTCTCCCTGGGTTTTGACTACCAGATCAATCAAAAAAATGTAGTTATAAAATTCTGATCGCCTATGAGATAAAAACAAAAAGCAGGATAAAATTCCCATCGCCAAATGAAACATTTTACCCTGCCAGCTTTAAAGAAATCAATTCAATAAAACACCTAAAATTATGAAAAGAAAAATACTATACCTAATAAAGATGGTATCCAAAAACCTGTTATACGGCTGTTTACTGCAATGTTTGTTTCTGACTACCTTGCTGGCCAATGATTCCAAAGCACAGATCAAACCGATCGATGAAACATTCCTCCGTATGACCAATAAGGAGTGGAGTGTACAAGAGGTTTTTCAAAACCTTGAATCCAAAACAGACTATGTTTTCATTTTCCCGGATAACCTGCTTACGGACAGGGGTCCGGTAACATTAAAGGCCGGAAAACAATCCGTCAATGATATCCTTGTACAGGTAGCCCAATCTTCCAGGTTGAAGTTCAGGCAGGTCAATAATTCCATTTATGTGGGAGGCTCTCAAAGCACAAACCAAAGCCAGGAAGTTACCATTGCATTGGATTTTATAGAAATCACCGGAAAAGTTGTAGATCAGAATGGGCAACCCATCCCGGGAGCGACGGTCCTGGTAGAAGGTACAAACACTGGAACAGCTACGGACCTTGACGGCAATTTTTCCATCGAAGTGGCACAGGGATCGGTACTGCAGTTTTCCTTTATAGGCTACCAATCCCAACGTATCACGGTTGGCAACCAAACGAGCCTGACCATTACCTTAACCGAAGACCAGTCATCATTGGAAGAAGTGGTGGTAGTGGGGTATGGTACTCAAAAGAAAGTCAATGTAATAGGATCGGTAAGTCAAATATCATCTGAGGCCATAGAAAATCGTCCGGTACAGCAATTGTCGCAGGCGATCACAGGTCAAATGCCAGGTGTTACTGTCATCCAAAGGTCAGGAAGACCTGGTGAAAGTGGTGGAAACATACGCGTGAGAGGCGTAGGTTCGTTTGGAGCTACTCCCAACGCATTGATTTTGATAGATGGTATTCCGGGAAACATGAATGATATTAATCCTGATGATGTACAATCAATCTCTGTATTAAAAGATGCTTCTTCGGCTGCTATTTATGGAGCCAGAGCTGCAAATGGGGTTATTCTGGTTACCACTAAGTCTGGAAAAAAAAGTGAGTTATCAGTTAGTTATAACGGATACGTTGGTTTTAATCAACCCACTCAATTGCCACAATTCGTAAATTCCTGGGAGTATGCAGAGATGTATAATATAGCCTCAGGAAGTAACAGCTATACAGCAGAAGATATTCAGAAATACAGGGATCAAAATGATCCGGATAATTATCCAAACACCAAATTTTTGGACTATTTATTCTCTGAGCAAGGAATTCAAACCGGGCATACCCTTACCCTAAATGGAGGGGATGAAAAAAACAAGTATTTTTTATCTGGTGGATTTTTAAATCAGGATGGAATAATTGCAAAGAATAAATATTCTAGATACAATATGCGATTGAACCTGGAAAACCAACTGGGTGAACGATTAAAGTTGACTACCCGATTATTTGGCTCGATTGAGGAGAGAAATGAACCTCAGGCTACAGCCAACAAAGGAGGTGAATTGGAAGGACAACTCATCCAAAATGCCATAAGGTATCCGGCAGTTTATTTAGGACAGGCCTCTAATGGGGATTTTGGTATTGGTCCTGAGAGTGGAGGAACACCGGTTTCCTGGCTTCAGTCTGCTTCCTACCTGGAAAACCCAAGGACTAGAACCGGGCTGAATATGAAACTTGATTGGACACCAGTGGATGGTTTGGTCTTTTCAGCTATCGGAGGTTACAATTCTTTTTTAATTGAACAGCGATCCTATCTGGCTTCTCAGAGGTTAAATGACAATGTCATACATGACCAATCCTATCTTAACCAATTTAGCAATAAGGAGATTTTTAAAACGGCTCAGTTCCTGGGGGAATACTCCAAAAGTTTTTCTAAAAATTCTATCGACTTTCTTGTTGGATACACCTTTGAAAATCAAATCAATACCTATTTCAATGGCTATAGACAGGATTTTCCGAGTAATGATTATACAGTCATAGGTATGGGAGGTGCCGATAACCAAAGAGTAGATGGTTTTGATGCTGAATGGGCCATTCAATCACTTTTTACCAGGTTGAAGTTCAATCATGACGAAAAATATTTGTTCGAAACGACATTTAGGTACGATGGCTCGTCCAGGTTTCCTGAAAATAATAAATATGCCCTCTTTCCATCGATGGCTGTAGGTTGGAGACTTTCAAACGAGGATTTTCTAAAAAATTCCTCCTGGCTTTATGATTTAAAACTGAAAGCTTCCTGGGGAGTTTTGGGCAACCAGAATATAGGCAACTATCCCTATCAGACAGTGCTTGAATCAGGAAGAAATTATCCAATAGGAGGAAGCATCTCCACGGGTGCAGCCTATTCGGTATATAGAGATCCAAATATTAAGTGGGAGTCTACCGAAACAACAGATATTGGATTTGAAAGTAGCTTTTTGCAGGGGAAATTAAATTTCAATGCTACCTATTTCAACCGTAATACGACAGATATTCTTTACCAGCCTACTGCTAGCGTTTCATCTGTATTAGGCGTTGGCATTGGTGAAGTGAATACTGGTGCTGCCAAAAACACGGGATGGGAATTTGATTTTGGTTTTAGGGAAAGCGTAAACGATTTTCAATATTCTGTTTCAGGAAATTTTTCGATCATCAATAATGAAATCATTACTTTGGGACTTGGAAATGTTGAGCAGCCAAATGGACTTGTCGGTAATGGCTCTAGTTTATTTGTCGGTTTTCCCATGGAGATGTATTATGGATATAATTCAGATGGTGTATTTTTAAACCAAGAGGACATCAATTCCTGGCCAAGTCAATCCTCCGTTACGCCAAACCCTGTTCCCGGTGACATTCGATACCAGGACATTAGTGGCCCGGAAGGAGTACCTGACGGAAAGGTCGACCCTACTTATGACAGAACGTTTCTAGGCAGTAGAATACCGAAATATACCTATGGGTTGAATTTGGGTTCGAAATATAAGAATTTCGATATCTCCTTATTTATCCAGGGAGTTTCGGGAGTTAGCGGTTTGCTCAATGGCTATGCAGGATTGGCATTTTTTAATTTAGGAAATATTCAGCAATGGCAGATGGATGGTAGGTTTGACCCGGACAGTCCGGAGCGATACCCTGCCTATCCCAGACTTGAGGTCATCACGAATAGTGGTACGCCAAATACCGTCGCCTCTGATTTTTGGGTGACGAACGCCTCTTATGTAAGGATTAAAAACATGCAGTTGGGGTACACATTGCCAAGTGGAATCCTGGACAAAATAGGCTTACAAAACCTTAGAATTTACCTTAGTGGGGAGAATATCCTTTCCCTCACTTCCTATTTTGAAGGTTGGGATCCGGAAATTAATACAGGCGGTGCTTATTATCCTATTTTAGCCACCTATACATTGGGTGTAAATGCCAGGTTTTAATCTGAATAAATTCAAAGTTAAAATGACTTCAGTTATGAAAAATATTAATAAATATATTCTCTCTTTATTTATACTAGGATCAATCCTGGCTTGTGATGAAGAGCTCAACCAGTTTCCTACCGACGCATTTGCCAGTGGTACCTTTTGGACCTCCGAATCCAATGCCCTTATTGCTTTAACAGGCATGTATCGCGGCAATATTGAGTTTGGGACGCAGGTAGTTCCATCCGATTGGTGGACCTATTGTGGGATTGTGTTTTTGGAATTTGCCACTGACAACTCCTACGACAGAAGAGGAGATAATTCTACGTACAACAGACTTACGGATGGTACACTACTTCCCAATAATAATGTTGTCAATGGGTATTGGAGCGGTTCCTACAGGAGGGTTGCCATTGCCAATGATTTCCTGGAAAATATTGACTTTGTAAATATGCCACAGGAAAAAATTGACAGGATGAAAGCCGAAGCAAGATTTATCAGGGCAACCCAGTATTTTTATTTGTCTCAATTTTGGGGAGATGTACCTTTGATTACCAATACACTGACGCCCGATGAAGCCAATAATGTGCAGAAATCTGATAAATCGGCAATTGTTGATTTCGTGGATACCGAATTGAAAGCTGCCATAGTAGATCTTCCGAGATTTTCATCTCTTGGAGGCGCTGAAATTGGAAGAGCGAGCAAGCAGGCAGCCATGGCTTTTTTGGGAAGGCTTTACCTGGCAGAGAAAAGATTTGATGAGGCCTCAGCCATATACAAACAAATTATCGATTTCGGAGACAATGAGATAGCTGCAGATTACGGCTCACTTTTTACACCTCAAAACGAAAATAGTACGGAGAATATCTTTAGTGCACAATTTGTATCAGGCTTAGCGCCAAACGCCTTGCCACAGCATGCTTTTCCCGCAGCTTCAAGTGGCTGGCATATCGTAAACCCCCTTGGGAGTCTAGCAGAGGAATATGGATTCGACGATGGTTCTGATTTCTCTTATGATGATCCTAAATTTTTGCAATCGGACATGGGAGCTAACAGAGACCAGCGATTTAGGGATACCTTTATCTGGAATGAATCTTCATTTCAGGGCAGGAGATACGTCTGCCATCCAGATTCTACCCAATCAGTGGATCAATTGACCTATTCCAAGCAGGCCACAAGAACAGGGTTTGGCTTAAGAAAATTTTTCGATGAATCTTTCAGCGGGAATCTTAGAACTGATTATGGAGGCAACATTCCTATTATAAGATATGCAGAGGTTTTGTTAAGCTACCTTGAAGCTGAATTGGAGGCAGGAAATGCCATAACCCAGGAACTATTGGACCAAAGCATCAATCAGGTCCGGGGAAGAGCTTCTGTATCACTGCCACCCATTACCGAAACTGATCCATCTTCTCTGAGAGATTTGCTTAGAAGGGAAAGAAGGATTGAACTTGCCTTTGAAGGTACAAGACTTTGGGATATATTTAGATGGAATATTGGAGGTGAGGTATTGACCGGTGATTTCTGGGGGGCACCATTCCCTGAATCTGAAAGGTATCCTACCACTTCGATTAAACTTGACCCGAAGTCCCGTTGGTATGTTACCTCTAAAAATTTCAGACCTGGTCAGGATCATAAATGGCCGATACCTGAATCCGAAACAAATATTAATCCCAAATTAGCTGACTAATTAGCATGAAACGAAGAAAAGCCATCAAATCAATCGCCTTAGGAACAGTAAGTTCATCATTGGTTTTTACTGAGAATTGGGCTGGATCAATGCCTAAAATGCCTATGAAAAAGGGCAGTCCCCTTAAAAGTCAATGGAAAAACTGGCCAGACATGGCTTGGATTGGGCCTGAATATTGGGGCAACCGGCTGCAAGATTGGGAATTGAGAGATGGTAAAGCAGTCTGTGTCATAAGCTCCAATAACAGGACCTTACATAGCCTCACCCATCAACTAAGCCCCAATTCAGGATCCTTCAAGAGCCAAGTGAACCTAAACTGGCTCAATAAAAATAAAATTGGTGATCCTACATCCTATGTCGGATTAAGAATAGGGGCTAAAGGTAAATTTGAGGATTACCGTTCCGCTGCTGTTTTTGGTAGAGGGTTAGACGCAGGAGTAAATGGCGAGGGATTTTTATTTATCGGTGAGCGTGAGCAGGTAGGCAAAGAAAAAATAGCACTCGATTCCGAAATTAAATTGGTGGTGACGGGTGAGAATAATTCCTTGATGATAGAAGCGTTTGTCCCTCAAAGTAATAAGCTGTTAGGAGAATTTAAAGTTGAAAATTACAGTGAAAACCTAGGTGGAAATATTGCCTTGGTGTCACATTTTCCAGATGAATCCTCAGAAACTTCTTCTGTCGGATTCTCGGAATGGGAAGTAGCAGGGGACAAAGTGATATCGGCAGAAGGCCAGTCTTTTGGGCCTATCTGTTTTGCACATTATACCCTGCATGATGGGGTATTGAAGCTTGGTGCCCAATTGGCCCCAATAGAAAAAATAGAGAAAAATAAAATCAGCCTTCAAGTAAAGAAAGGCAATGACTGGACAACTATACAAGAAGCAAAAATAGATGCCTTGGGTAGAGTAGCCCATTTCCGCATAGAGAACTGGAAGGAAGAACGGGCAGTCCCTTACAGGGTAAAAGTGGATTTACCGTTAAGAAACGGAGTCCAAAGTTTTTATTATGATGGTACCATTGCAGAGGAGCCAAAAAATAAGGACCAGGTGAAGCTTGCTGTTTTTAGTTGCAATGCTGATTATGGTTTTCCCGACAATGAAGTAAGTCTACATTCCTTGAAACATGCCCCTGACCTAGCTGTTTTTTTAGGAGATCAATTTTATGAAGGCACGGGTGGTTTTGGCATCCAAACTTCACCTCTTGAAAAATCCAGCTTGGACTACCTTCGCAAATGGTACATGTTTGGCTGGTCCTACAGCGAAATATTCAGACACATACCTGCTGCATTTATTCCTGATGACCACGACGTTTATCATGGAAATGTGTGGGGAGAAGCAGGGAAATCTGCGCCGACGGATGAAGGATGGGGCTATGTGGCTCAAGACCAGGGAGGCTATAAAATGCCAGCGGAGTGGGTGAATATGGTGCAGCTAACCCAGACGGGCCATCTTCCAGATGCATTTGATCCAAGGCCTGTAAAGCAGGGGATTGGTACTTACTATACGGATTGGGTGTATGGCGGAATAAGTTTTGCTATTCTTGAGGACAGAAAGTTTAAATCTGCCCCCAAAAATGTACTACCTGAGGAGGCCAAGGTCATGAATGGGTTTATTCAGAATCGGGCATTTGATATCAAAGAATATTATGACATTGATGCGAACCTGCTTGGAGAGCGGCAGTTGAAATTCTTAAATCACTGGTCCACAGACTGGAGCAAGGGTGCAGAAATGAAAGCAGTTTTGTCGCAAACAAATTTTTGTACGATTGCCACCCTTCCTGAGGGAAGTATTATCGATAGTATCGTTCCAAAATTACCCATTCCTGAATTGGGTGAATACGTTTCAGGAGATGCTCCTACTTCTGATATGGATTCCAATGGATGGCCACAAAAAGGAAGAGATGAAGCGCTTAGAATAATAAGAAAGGCTTTTGCATTACACATTGCCGGTGACCAACATTTGGCATCTGTCGTACAATACGGGGTGGATGAATTTAAGGATGCTGGGTATGCTTTTGCTGGCCCGGCATTGAACAATTTATTTCCGAGGCGCTGGTGGCCCACCTTACCTTCAAACCACACGCCTTTAGCTGGAAAGCCAAAATACACCGGAGATTTTAACGATGGCTTTGGCAATAAAGTGACTGTTCATGCCGTGGCTAATCCCCGTAAAACGGGAATTGAACCTGCATTAATCCATGACCGGGCAACTGGCTATGGAATAGTGACCTTTGATAAAAAAGGCAAGAAAATGACCATGGAATGTTGGCCTAGATATGTGGATCCAAAAGCCAACCCAAATGGACAATATGAAGGATGGCCTGTTACAGTTTCCCAAAAGGAAAATTATGCAAGAAATGCTACAGGCACCCTTCCGCCTTTGGATTTGAGCAATTGTAACAAACCTATAGTAGCCGTGATAGATGAAAAATCAGGAGAATTGGTGTATTCTCTGAGGGTCAATGAAAAGGTTTTCCATCCTGAAGTTTTTCAAGAGGGTAGCTACTTGGTTAGAATCACCGATGACAAGACAGGCAATTACATGGTTTTTAACCATTTGACAACTACTTCTGATCAATTGGCCTTGCTTAAGGTAGATCTTGATTCCACCAAAGCGTAAAATAAATCGTTTTCGGTGGTTCAAAATAATAATTACTTGAAGTTTATTTATTTAATATGAAAAAGAGTTTATTGTTTTCAATACCTGTGTTTCTTTTTTTTGTGGTTGGATGCCAACAAAAAAAGCAGGAAGTCGTTCCACCCAACATTATTTATATTCTAGCTGATGATTTAGGTTATGGAGATTTGGGCTGTTATGGTCAGGAAAAAATTGAAACGCCAAATATTGATGCTTTGGCAGCTTCCGGGATGATGTTCACCCAACATTATTCTGGTGCGCCAGTTTGTGCACCAGCAAGAGCGGTATTGCTTACGGGACAGCATTCGGGGCATTCACAGGTAAGGGGCAATGATGAGTGGGGTAGCAGAGGAGATGTTTGGGATTATTATGCGATGTTAGCAGATTCTACCTTGGAAGGGCAAAGGCCTATTGCCACCGGTACGGTTACGATTGGGTCCATGCTTCAAGGAGCCGGTTACACTACTGCAGTGGTAGGGAAATGGGGACTTGGCGCACCACATACCGAAGGTGTTCCAAACAAACAGGGATTTGATTATTTCTTTGGTTATAACTGTCAAAGGCAAGCCCATACCCTGTATCCTGTTCACCTTTGGGAAAATGACCACAGGGTTTACTTAAACAATGACACCATAGCCCCTAATAAAAAACTCGCCGAAGGAGCTGATGTTTATGATTTGGAAAGTTACGGCGATTATTTCCTCACTGAATATGCCCCAGAGGTAATGTTCGATAGGATTACCAATTTCGTAGATGAGCAAAGCAGTACAAAGCCTTTCTTTTTATATTGGGCAACACCTATTCCTCATGTACCTCTTCAGGCACCTGAAAAATGGATTGATCATTATGTAGAAAAATTCGGAGATGAAACACCTTATCTGGGAGAGCGTTCTTATTTCCCTTCTCGTTACCCTAGAGCTACTTATGCAGCCATGGTCAGTTATCTGGATGAACAAGTAGGAGAGCTTGTTGAGCAATTAAAGAGCAAAGGACTTTATGAGAATACCTTAATCATTTTCACTTCCGACAATGGACCCACCTTCAATGGAGGAACGGATTCCCCTTGGTTTAACAGTGGAGGTGAATTTAGAGAAGAGCAAGGTTATGGTAAAGGATATCTTTATGAAGGAGGTATTCGGGTACCCATGATCGCTTCCTGGCCGGGAAATATTAAAGAAGGTTCAATTAGTGATCATGCATCTGTTTTTTATGATGTAATGCCCACCTTGGCCGATGTAGCCGGGAAATCACTGGATATAGCGACAGATGGAACCAGTTTTTACCCTACTTTAATAGGAAATGAACAACCTCAGCCTGAATTTCTCTATTGGGAATTCCCTTCTTATGGTGGTCAGATCGCTGTTAGGTTGGGAGACTGGAAAGCGTTAAAACTGGATGTTCAAAAAGGAGGTTCTTCATGGTTGTTATTCGATTTGAAAAGTGATCCTTTGGAAATGCACGATGTGGCTGAGGAAAACCCAGATGTCCTCCAAAAGGTAAAAGAAATTGTCACACGCGAACATGTAACTTCACCCAATGAAAGGTGGCGGTTTGAGGAGTTGGATGGTGTTTAATTCCATCTAACTATTTGATAGTATTATACTTAACCATATAATTCCCGAAGGTAAACGAAGAAGCATAAGTAATCATGTCATAAATAGCCACAGGTTTCAACCCGTAGGAAAAGGGTATATAAACCTAAGATTTTGGCGGTATTGTTGCCTATTTTTAGCAACAATGCTGCCAAAATCCAGACGTCAGTTAGCAACCAAACGATACTTACCAACGACTTCGAATCTGGGTTGGGTAAATAAAAAACCAATAAATAATGGTTTTTTATTTTTAGCGGTAAAAGATATGTTGGCAATCTGCTTGATAACCATTAAATTAGCGATGTAATTAATATAAACCCGATGGGATTGAAAAATACAGCAGTTTTTTCGTCAATTTTTATGGTATTATTTATAGCCGCTATGGCTTTAAATAGTTGCTCCAACGAAAACGTCAAAAAGGAAGTCTCAATTCCTGATCAAGTCAGCTATAATTTCCATATTAGGCCAATTTTATCCGACAATTGCTTTGCTTGCCATGGGCCAGATGCCAATAAAAGAGAGGCCGGATTAAGACTGGACAATGAAGCAGGAGCTTTTGCTGCATTGAAGGAGAACCCGGATCAGCATGCCATTGTTCCAGGTAAACCCAACAAGTCTCAAGTGATTAAAAGAATTTTTTCAGCCGATGCTTCTGAGAAAATGCCTCCCCCTGAATCCAATTTGTCAATCACTGATTATGAAAGGAAATTGATAAAGAAATGGGTTGAACAAGGAGGGGCTTATGAAAAACATTGGGCCTTTGAGCCTCCGAGTAAGAAAGCTATTCCTATTCCCGATAGCGAAGAATGGAGCCACAGTCCCATTGATGGCTTTGTTTTTGCAAAAATGGAGGAGAAGGGCTTGTCTCCCAGTCCAAAAGCAGCCGACAGTTATCTTTTAAAACGACTTAGTTTAGACCTTACAGGTTTGCCTCCTACTTCTGAAGAAGTCAAAATTTTTTCGTCAGGTGAGAAATCGTGGGAGGAGATGATTGATCTATACCTTAATAAACCAGCCTACGGTGAAAAATTAGCACTATTATGGCTGGATATTTCCAGATACGCGGATTCTTTTGGCTATCAGAATGACAATATTCGAACCCAATGGCCTTACCGGGATTGGGTAATTCATGCTTTTAATCAGAACTTTCCATATGATAAATTTTTAACCTGGCAATTCGCCGGGGACTTGCTTCCTGAACCAAATAGAGAACAACTCTTGGCTACAGCCTTTAACAGAAACCATAAAGTTACTGAAGAGGAAGGAGTCATTCATGAAGAGTACAGGATGGAATATGTTTTAGATAAAACCAATACCTTTAGTAAGGTGATCCTTGGAATTACTATGGAATGTGCCCAATGTCATGACCACAAGTACGATCCGATCTCTCAAAAGGATTATTACAACCTTTATGCATTTTTCAACAATACACCTGAAAAAGGTTTCGAAGGGGGAGCTGGGTCTGCTGTGCGGGCTAAAACGCCGCTTATGTTGATAGATAAAGCGGATACTGAAGGGATTTTAGACTTTGTTAATCATCCAGACACGAGCAAAGTGGCCGTTTCAATCATGCAGGATTTTCAAGATTCAATCCGCCCCACTTTTATTTTGGATCGAGGCTTGTATGATGCCCCTAAGGGTGAAAAATTAATTGCTAATACACCGGATGTAATCAAGCCTTTTTCTAGCGAATTACCAAAGAATAGGTTAGGATTGGTGAAATGGGCTTTTGCTGATGACCATCCCTTGACTTCAAGGGTTTTTGTCAATTTAATATGGCAGGAAATATTTGGGGTAGGATTGGTGCCCTCTTCTGGAGACTTTGGGATGCAAGGGAAATTACCTACACATCCCGAGCTTTTAGATTGGTTAGCCGTGGATTTCCGGGAAAGTGGCTGGGACATAAAACAACTTATAAAATTAATAGTAAGCTCTTCTACCTACAAGCAATCCTCTGCTGTAACTAAAGCTGGTTTGGCGCTTGACCCAGAAAACACCTACCTTTCTCGTTTCCCTAGGTTAAGGTTACATGCTGAATTGATCCGTGATATGGTACTATCTAGTAGTGGTTTGCTTGTTCCGGAAATAGGTGGGCCAAGTGTGAAACCTTATCAACCCGAAGGCTTATGGGAAGCCTCCAGTTCAGGAAGGGGTGAGCTAAACATTTACCGACAAGATAAAGGGGACAAGCTCTATAGAAGAGGGATTTATACGTTTATTAAACTCACTTTACCGCCCCCTTCCCTATTGATTTTTGATGGGAGTAATCGGGATATTTGTCAGGTTTACAGGAACCGAACCAACACCCCTTTGCAGGCTTTGGCCATGCTTAATGATCCATTGGTACTAGAAGCTTCCAGGGTGCTTGCAGAAAAATTGGTTGTTGAATATGAAGATGAGAAAGCAGCAATAGATGAAGCATTCATTAGAATTCTAGGTAGGCTTCCCAAAGAAGACGAAGAAAAGGTGTTGAAAGAATTTTATGCTGAGGAGTTGTCAAGATTTCAGAAAGAACCTGATATTGCCGCGAATACTTTATCGGTAGGTGAATCTCTATCCGCCGAAAATGAAGCGATAAGAACGGCAGCCTTAATGCAAGTCATCGTAGCCCTTTATAATTTGGAGGAGGCATTGACTAAAACGTAATCAATCTAGCGAACTAAAAGAATATCGCGAATTTCTAATTTATCAGGACCTTATCGTTCATTTTGGCTGGATTTTGTAATCCAGAAATAAAGAAGGCTCATTAACTGAAGTCTGGAAAACAGGAAACCAAGGTGGCAACCGATAGGCTGCATTTGTAAAAACTGAATTCGACAAGTGTGGAATAGATTTAAAGCGGATTCTAAGACTTTTATAGGTAACGTTATGCAGCTAACTTAAATTAATGAATAATCCAGGATAGCTTTTGGAATATCACCTACGTTACAAAAATACTCACGTAGACTTAGGTACGTAAGTATTTTTGGATCTTAATTTATTTTAAAATCCATTGCTTTCTTATCAGTCATTAAAACGTTGACCCGACACTGGCACCTCTATGGTCATACGAAAATAGCAATGGTTGACTGATTTTGAAGTGATTCCACCACATAATAGGAGAGCTGTTGCATATTTCGGGTTTAATTGCCCCACCAGGTTTCCCCTTTTGCAAGATATTTCTTTAGCAGTTCTTCGTTCACATCAATGCCTAGGCCGGGTTTATCATTGAGCTGAAGGTATCCATTTTCCATCAAGGGTCTGCCATAACCAAGTATTTCAGGGTCACCGTGCAATCCCTCCCCACTTTCTTTAAGGGCAAACATTTCGTGTCCCAAAAATTCCCTGATAGATGCCGCAAGGTGGGCGGAAGCTACAGTCGCAATAGGGCCAGCAACATTGTGCGTGGCTACAGGAATGTAATATAATTCCGCCAGGTCGGCTATTTTTTTTGCTTCCAGAAGACCACCCGACATGGAAACATCAATCTCAATCATGTTTACACCCTGCTTTGTGATGAAGGGCCGAAAGTCATCCCTAGTATACAAATTCTCACCACAAAGGATGGGAGATGGCGACTGGGCGGTGAGTTTGATCCATTGTTCATTAAAAGCGATGGGAAGGGGATCCTCAACCCACCAGGGTCTGATTGGAGCTACAGCTTTACAAAGCCTTAAAGCACTGTCAAAATCAAACTCCCAATGACAGTGTACAACAATATCTATTTCCGGACCCAAGGCATCCCTGAGGTTGGCATAGCCCTGTTCATTTCTGTCCACTTCAATATTGGAGATTCTGCGGTTATTAATTTCAAACCATTTTTGATCCCTTAAAACATTCACCTTTACTGCCGTAATATTTTCTGCTTTGATATAGGTTGCATATTCCTGGCAGGATTCCTTGTCAAGCATATTGGAGGGACCTGAAGAAAGGTAGGCCCTTACTTGGCTAACATGGGACCCTCCCCCAAGTATTTTGTGAACGGGTTGTCCAGATATTTTTCCAATCAGATCCCAAAGGGCTATTTCCACTCCCGTGATGGCGTGGGTGGCTACACCGTGGTTGCCTCCATAATAGGAGGTTCGGGTACTCATTTTAAAAAGTAATTTTTCAAGGTCAAAAGGATCCTGGCCTATAAGGATGGGTTTCAGTGCATTTTCAATGATATCCTTGGCCCCATACCCACTTTCATCATGGTGACATTCTCCGTACCCTACCAGTCCTGCGTCTGTTTCCACTTTTACAATAGGGCTTATCCTAAGCCCGATCTGCGTCCTTATACACTTTACATCCGTGATTTTGACCCGCTGAAGGTTGGCGTTCGCCAATGTGTAAAAATAAGGCATGCAAGTTGCCACAGGCAAGGTCAAAGCTACATTTTTGAGAAATGTCCTTCTTTTCATATTATTGTGGTTTTGGTGGGAATGAGGTTTATTTTTTAGTAAAATGTCAAATAGCTATTGATTTCTGAGGTAAATTCATAATTATGTCAATTGGATTCAAGCAAAATTTTATCGACCGCTTAGGGTAATCCAAAACAGTAAATTATTTAGTTAAATACCATATTAGTTACATTGTTTTATTTTTTAATACTATTTTTTATAATGGTAATATTAAATTTATTATTAAATTTAGAATAATAAAAAATAATTTCTTTACTAAACCAATTATCTGAATTTCAAAAGTAAACTAAGGATTAACCTCCAATCCACCTCCATTTGAATTGTTAATTAATTTTAAACCATAAACCCAAAAGTCCATGAAACTAAAATTACTTAAGACCAATAGCAATTTGTCTGTCGGGATTTTATTATTGATTTTTTCATGTTATTCCGGTCCCTGGACATATGCACAAGCAAAAAGCAATTTTCAACCTCATGAATTTCCAGCGTACAATGACCCAGGTAAGGAGAATGATGTGAATGAGCTTCCCATATTGATAAGTGGGAAAGTGACGGATGGAAATGGGGACTCTCTTCCGGGAGCAACCATTTCTGTGCAGGGAACCTCTACAGGAACGGTTACAGATATTGATGGCAACTACTCTTTGAACGTTCCGGATGATGCCACGGTAGTTTTTTCCTATATAGGCTATGAAACCCAGCTCATAAAGGCCGGTTCTCAGGCTGTGATCAATGTTACATTGATGGAAGATACTTCCTCATTGGAGGAAGTCGTGGTAGTGGGATATGGTTCCCAAGCCAAAAGTAGGCTTACAGGTGCTGTTACCTCTATTGGTGCCAAGGAATTTGAAAACCAGCCTGTTACCCGCCTTGATCAGGTATTGCAGGGCAGGGCAGCTGGTGTTCAGGTCACCAATAGTGGCGGTGCTCCCGGGGGAGAGGTGAGGATCAGAATTAGAGGGGCCAACTCCATTACGGGAAGTAATGACCCTTTATATGTCATTGATGGGTATGTAGGGGCGGATTTTTCAATTATTAATCCCAATGACATCGAAAGTCTTCAGGTGTTAAAAGATGCTGCATCTACCGCAATATACGGAAGCAGGGGAGCGAATGGTGTAATTATCATTACCACAAAGCGGGGAGAGCCAGGCGCCATTAAGGTCAGTTACAACAACCAGTTTTCTATGTCTGAGGTATTGAAAAGATATGACACCATGGATGCTGCCACTTTTGCAGAAGTAGCCAATGAGAGGAGTGATGCCACAGGCTTGCTGCCTATTTTTACAGCTGATCAAATTACCGGCTTCAGACAAAATGGGGGCACTGACTGGCAAGAAGAGGTATTCCGTAGATCCTTTGGTCAGGAACACCAGATCAGTGTATCGGGTGGCAGTGACAGAACCACGTTTATGGTCTCTGGAAATATCCTGGACCAGGATGGCATTATCAATAATTCGGGATTTAAAAGGCAGATTATAAGGGCAAATATTTTCACCAAAGCCACTGAAAAGCTATCATTTCGCGTCAATATGTTTGGCTCCAGAGGAGAAAATACCAATACATCAACTATTGGGTTTGGCACAGCCAGTCCTTTGGTTCAGGCTTTGGCCTGGGCACCTACCACCCCGATTTTCAATGGTATAGGCGAATATACCATGAATGATCCTGTCGGATCAGTAAAGGAAAACCCCGTGGCGCTTATGTATGACAGGGAGTTATTGGAAGAAAGGACCACCGGGAATATTTTAGGAGGGTTAAATTATGAGATTGTAGATGGCTTGTCCCTTGATGTACAATATGCTGTCAACTATTTTAACCAACAGAACAAGTATTTTTACGGCACCTTCGTGACCAATAGAAATCCCAGGGCAGTGCGAGGTTCAAGTGAACAAATAACACTTCAAAGTACCACTGCGCTATCGTATAAAAAACTATTTGCAAGTGATCATTTATTGGATGTTGTAGGCGTTTTTGAAACCCAGGAGTTTACCAACAACAGTTTTTCCGCTACTGCAAACCAATTGAAGGATCCTTCCTTAAGCTTTTATAATATCGGTCTGGCCGGTTCATTTAATGTGAACTCTGCTTTTCAGAAATGGACACTGATGTCTTTTTTAGGAAGGGTGAATTATTCATTTCAGGATAAATACCTTCTTACGGTAGCCTTAAGAAGAGATGGTTCATCAAAATTTCGTGAGGACAACCGGTGGAGTATGTTCCCATCCGTAGCTGCCGGATGGAATGTAGCGGATGAATCATTTATGCAAAATCAAAGTATACTTAGTCATTTCAAAATTAGGGGTAGTTGGGGAATTACAGGTAGCCAGGCCATCAATCCCTATGCCACCCAATCTACTTACCGTACAGATCCATTGGTCTCCTTTAATGGTTCTGGCGTAGTCAGTGGCATTATGCTAGGTAATCCAGGCAATGCCAATCTCCGATGGGAAACTACAGAACAAAGTAATTTTGGTGTTGAAATGGAGTTTTTGGAAGGGGCTTTGTACTTTGAGGGGGATGTTTTTATGAAAAGTACCCGGGATTTGTTGATTAACCAGCAACTACCCGGCTATGTGGGTTCAGGTTTTATTACCCGGAATTTAGGCAAAGTTGATAACAAGGGTTGGGAATTGGCCCTTTCTGCCAATATTTTCAAGAGCAGAAGTCTCAATTGGACCAGCTCCTTTAATATTTCGGATGTCAGAAATGAAGTGGTGAGTTTAGGCGGGGTTGCTGACCGGATTTTTACCAATACCAATGTAGGGGCAGGAATGTCTACCCAGTCTGAATATGTAGTGATGCCGGGCAATCCTCTCGGCTCCTACTGGGGGTTGAATTACCTAGGAACCTGGAAACCCGGGGAAGAGAGTCAGGCCCAGGCTTTTGGGGCTGTGCCTGGTGATTCGAGATATGAAGACCTGAATAATGATGGTGCCGTCACTTCAATTGATTTTCAGGTTATTGGAGCCGGAATCCCCACCACCACCCTGGGTTGGAACAATACTTTCTTGTATAAATCACTTACCTTAAATGTCTTTTTTCAAGGTGTTTTTGGGTTTGATAAACTGCATTATACCAGGGCTGCGGCCATTTCCGGTAGTGCTGATGCCAGGCAACCGGTGGTGAAGGACATACAAAACAGGTATATCCCTGGTGTCAATGAAACTTCAGATATACCGGCATTCAGTCTATCAAATTTGAATTTCACCCAGTCTACCAGATTTTTAGAAAGCGGGGATTTTGTAAGGTTAAAGAATATTAGTTTAAGCTATGATGTACCTCCAGTATGGTTGAAAAACGCCGCTAAATTAAGTGTATTCGTCAGTGGAACCAACCTACTTACTTTTACCAATTACACGGGGATAGATCCGGAATCAAGTTCGGTAAATGGCGCGGATACTGCTTTGGGTGTTGACTATGGTGCTTATCCCAATGCCAGAATATTGACCACAGGTATCAATTTAACCTTTTAAAATTACTGTTATGAAGATTATTCAATCAAATATTATAAAAATGATTATTGCTATTACTTTTGTTTTTAGCACTGGTTGTAGCGGTTTTCTCGAGGAAGATTTACAGGGTCAATTGGTGGGTGTCGGAGCCCTGAATTCGGTAGAAGGTTTGGATGCTGCGCTCACTGGAGCATACAAGGGCCTGGGCTGGACCTGGAGTATGGGTTTCTTTCACGCTACCCCTATGGGGGCTACCATGGGAGGTGATGACATTACTACCCATCCTGCAAGTAATAAACAGGAGTTCAGAGAATTTGATCAGTTTGCTGTTTCTCCGGGAAATTCCAGAACAAGTCAAATGTATACAGGTTGTTATAAAGCCATCCAAGGGGCAAATAACATTATTGAAAATTATGAAAATACACTGGGGCCAGAAGACGTGATCAGTGAAATAGTAGGAGAAGCTTATTTTCTTAGGGCTTTTTCTTATTATTGGTTGGTCAGGTTATATGGAAGCGTACCCTTAATCACCACGCCCAACTTTTCGGAGGAATTGCTGTCTATTTCCAAAACAACACCTGTGGAGGTTTACGATTTGATCATTAGCGACTTTGAACAGGCAGAACTCAGGCTTCCAAATACCAAAAAAGACCCGGGAAGACCTAATAAGGGTTCAGCTTCAGCATTTCTGGCTGATGTTTACCTTACCATGGGCGGTTGGCCCATCAATGATTCTTCTAAGTACAAGTTAGCTGCGGATAAAGCAAAAGAGGTGATGGATAATCGGACTTTGTATGGCTTTGATTTGGCACCCTCTTATGAAGTCCTTTGGGCAAATGATGACGCCAATTTAAACCTGCCAGAAGAGGTGTTTGCACTGTATGCCTATGATGGAGTGGGCCAAACCATGAATGCCCATTATGGCTTTGCCTCGATGCCTGGAGAACAATCCGGATGGGAAGATTTCTTTGCAGAGATCAATTTTTTCAATGATTTTCCTGAGGGACCGAGGAAAGACATGACCTTCAGAACCGACTTTGAATTGGCAGATGGCAGAACCCTAAATTGGACAGAATTACAGACGAGGCATCCCTACTACAATAAATACTACCAGGCTGGGGATAAAAAACGTTGGTTTTCTTCCCTTCCTTTGGTGATGATGCGTTATGCTCATGTAGTCCTTATATATGCGGAAGCAAGTGCCAGAGAGACAGGCAGTGTAACGTCTGATGCTTACGATGCGGTAAATCTGATTAGGACGAGGGCTGGTTTACCGGCTTTAAATAACCTTTCAGCGGAGGCATTTCTTGATGCGGTCATCGATGAAAGGGCCTGGGAATTTGCTGCAGAACGAACCCGTTGGTTTGACCTGGTAAGGTTGGAAATGGTAGAAGAGGCCAATGCCAATAAAAATGAAAGGGATTTAAATCCCATAGGTACTATTTCAAAAGAGGATTACACCTTTCCATTACCTATTACAGAAACCCTTAATAATCCTAATTTAGAATAAAATTAAAATTCCATTCAAGTTGAGCCGTGTAAATTCCCCGTATCAAATATAATAGGGAGGTTTTACACGGCTTTTGTTCTTGGTACTAGAAGCGTCCAGGGTACTTGGAGAAAAATTGGTTGTTGAATATGAAGATGAGAAAGCAGCAATAGATGAAGCCTTCATTAGAATTCTAGGTAGGCGTCCCAAAGAAGACGAAGAAAAGGTGTTGGAAGAATTTTATGTTGAGGAGTTATCAAGATTCCAGAAAGAACCTGATATTGCCGCAAATACTTTATTGGTAGGGGAATCTCCATCCGCCGAAAAGGAAGCGATAAGAACGGCAGCCTTAATGCAAGTCATCGTAGCCCTTTATAATTTGGAGGAGAAAGTCACCAAAACATAATTATTTCCATTACACTTTATTCTTGGACCACTTGTCTTGGTTGGATTTATTAAGTCCTACCATTTAACTTTATGCCAATTTTTTTAATCTTCTAGGAAAGTAGTTTTATCACATAATAGATATTTATTTCCTGTTTAGGGGTTAATTAACTACTTTATTCGGAGTTTTGGTATACATATTTTTTTCATTATTTTTTTTAGTAAAAAGTATAAATATATTTCTAAAAAGATAGTATTTTGTAATAATTCGAATTTAAACATACCTTTCATACCTGAAAAATTCCATCAATACAAATTGATATTTTATATTGAAAAAATTTATTTACTTTAATTAATTCATTGATAGTAATAAGATTGTGATTGATTATTTATTTTTAAAGTTTTTCATCTATTTCGAAATAAAAATAGGATGATTTTAATAAATCCTTAACTAAAATTAATTGCCTATGAACCAAAAATCCGGCAGGTGAAAATGATTTTGCTTTTCAATTAAATTTTCCCCAACCGAAAATAGATTAGAATTCAATTAATAAACCTAAAAATCATGAAGAAAAGAATAGCATATCTATTGGAAAAAGTAAAAAAGCAACTGCTATATGCCTGTTTGCTTCAATATTTGTTTATACCTAACCTTCAGGCTAATAACTCCCGGAATGTTATAGAATTAAATCATCCCATTAAAATTACAACAAAGTGGACAACCGCATTTATGATACCTATTGATGGTACTGTTGTGGATACCAATGGAGAACCAATTCCAGGGGTAACCGTAATTGTTGAAGGTACCACAACAGGAACTGTAACTGACTTGAATGGAAATTTCAATTTAGATGCGTCGGAGGGTGAAGTTTTGGTGATTTCTTTTATTGGTTACCAAACCCAAAGAATCCCCATAGGCAATCAAAACAATTTAGATGTCCTTTTAAAGGAAGAATTATCTTCCCTCAATGAGGTGGTGGTGGTCGGTTATGGCACCCAGGAAAAAAAGGATTTAACAGGAGCGGTTAGTTCAATTTCTTCGAAGGATTTTGCGGATATGCCTGTACAAGGGGTTGATCAGGCCCTTGCTGGAAGGATTCCAGGCTTGGATATTGTTTCTTCAGGTAATACGCCTGGATCTACTAGTCAAATAAGGTTGCGTGGAAACCGTTCATTTACCGCATCCAATGAACCTCTGATTATTTTAAATGGTGTTCCGTTTTATGGATCGATAAATGATATTAATCCTTATGATATAGAATCAATTGATGTCTTAAAAGATGCCGCATCAACTGCCATTTATGGTTCCCGTGGTGCCAATGGAGTCATCATCATTACTTCAAAAAGTGGCCAGTTAGGCCCTCCAAAATTCATCCTCGAAAGTTATGCCGGCCCTAAAATGGCATATGGGAAATTGCCCTATCAAAACGGAGACCAATATGCCGAAAGAGGACGAGAAGCATTACGCCAAGCAGGAAACTACACAGACCCCACCACCAATACCACTTTGGATGAGATGTTTTTTGATCCCATAGAATTTGGAAACATACAGAACGGGAACTCATTTGACTATCCTGAAACCCTTCTACAAAATGGTTTTCAGCAAAAACACCAGCTGACCATAATGGGTGGTACCGAGGGAATAAATTATAATATTGCTGGGAATGTGTTCAAAGAAGAAGGATTAATTCCAGGGCGTCAATTTAATAGGTACAGCTTAAGTACAAAATTAAATTTCAAACTCAGTAATAAAGTAACATCAGGTACAAACATACTATTGACACATAATGCAATGGAAGCCAAAGCAGATGATGGCGTTTTAGAAGCCTCCATCCGGACTTCACCTCTGGGTTCCCCATATGATTCGGATGGCAATCCCAGGTACTTACCTACTGGTGATGGTTTCAGTCCCCATGCTTTGGCAGATTATGAATGGGATTCATTCCGATGGGACAACAAACGTTGGGCTGCTTATTTAAATGCCTTTGTTGATATCAAGATTCTCCCTGAATTAAATTACAGAATCAACCTTGGGACTGATGTAAAATTACAAAACCTCAATTCTTCTCAGGGCCAGTTTTCATATAATCGAAGAGGCGGCCCTCCGGTAGCAGGAAACAGCAGTGCAGTAGCCAACCAAAGCCTTTATGAAAGTATATTGACTTATGATAAAACTTTCCATGAGCACCATAAAATAACGGTAACGGCTATCCACGGAATTCAAAGTTCAAGAGAGGAATTGTTAAATACCAATGTATCCAATATCCCTTATGAAACCTCCCGTTACTATAATATTGGTAGTGCAGAGATCATCAACTCAGTAGGTTCTGATTTGAGGGAATGGAATTTAATATCCTATGCAGCTAGGCTTTTTCAGCAATTACGCTTAAAAACAATCAGCCTGTAAATTAAAGTGTTAGAAAGCTTTGAGGAGTTATTTTTCGTGTTATTTTTGTGGCATGGACACAGCCC